>Ga0315339_1000306_pt1 | contig 69537 bp, 72 predicted proteins | sample ASW17metaG_FD_204514 | JGI IMG/M metagenome (GOLD analysis project Ga0315339, IMG submission 204514) | Ammonia-oxidizing marine archaeal communities from Pacific Ocean, United States - ASW #17 | ecosystem: Environmental > Aquatic > Marine > Oceanic | place: USA: California | collected 2016-12-05 | reverse complement strand
GAAGAAAAAAGCGAGGCTAAAGTAGAAGATACAGAATAGGAGATTATTATGGCTAAAAAACAAGTAACCAAAAGACGTAAATTTCAAATTCCAATTAATCGTTTCTGCCGCTTTACTAAGGCTGGCTTTACAGAAATAGATTATAAAGATGTTGATATTTTGCTAAAAAATATTGATGACAGTGGAAAAATTACGCCGTCAAGAATAACAGGTACCACTGCTAAATTTCAGCGACAGCTTACCACTGCAATTAAGCGAGCTAGGTTCTTAGCATTAATACCTTATACTGACAAACACAAAAAATAGGAGATCTCATGCAAGTAATCTTATTAGAAAAAAATGAAAAATTAGGTAACTTAGGTGATATTGCCAATGTAAAGTCTGGTTATGCTCGTAACTACCTTATACCTCAAGGTAAAGCTAAACCTGCAAATAAAGCAAACTTAGCTGACTTTGAAACAATAAGAGCGGAACTAGAAGCTAATGAGGCGACTGCACTTTCAGATGCCCAAGCTAAAGAATCAGCAATGACAGATATTGTTTGTACCATTTCTGCAAATGCTGGGGAAGAAGGGAAATTATATGGCTCAGTTAGTCCTGCAGATATAGTTGAGAATCTTCTTACACAAGGATTTGAAGTTGAAAAGCGTGACATTAACATGCCTGAAGCTATTCGACACACCGGTGAATATGAGATCACCGTATCTCTCTATGCAGAGATTATTGTTACAGTAAAATTAATAGTAATAGCTACAACTGAAGTAGAATAAGTTAATCCAATTTACATAAGTGAGTTAAAATAAAAAACCCTTATCTAAGGGTTTTTTATTTTTTTGAACTTCACTAATGGATATTGAAAACACTAAATTACCGCCTAACTCTATTGATTCAGAGCAGTCTGTTCTTGGTGGGCTCTTATTGCATAATGATTCCTGGGATAACGTTGTTAATATAGTCAGTTCAAATGATTTTTATCAAGCGTCACATCGCATTATTTATGATGCCATCGTTACACTTCTTGAGCATGATAAGCCAGCAGACATCCTTACAGTCAAAGAGCAAGTCATTAAAACCCATGATGAGGACTCTATTGGTGGATTCACCTACCTTGCTCAAATTGCTGAAAATACACCTAGCGTATCAAATATTGAAGCATACGCTAAGCATGTCAGAGAGCTTTCAATATATAGACAACTAATTAAGATAGGTAGAGAGCTTGCTGATACAGCCTTCCAACCTAAAGATATCGAGGTTAATGAACTACTCGATCTTTCTGAGAAAAAAATTTTTGAAATTGCTGAGCAAGTTAGTCGAAACAAGCAAGAGATTACAAATGTCAAAGATATTATTAAAGATGTAGTTAATCGAGTCCATGAAATGCAAGAAAAGAAAGGTTTTAAAGGTACAGAGACAGGATTCGCTGAACTAGATAAGCTAACCTCAGGCTTGCAAAATGGAGACCTCGTAATTATTGCCGGACGCCCAAGTATGGGTAAAACTGCCCTATCTATGAATATTGTTGAGCATGTTGCTATTCATAACTCTAAACCTGTAGCGGTTTTTAGTTTAGAGATGCCAACAGAGCAATTAGTGATAAGAATGATTTCTTCATTTGGTCGAATCGATTCTAGTAAATTACGCGACGGCGATATGTCTGAAGTTGACTGGAACAGCTTTAACCATTCAGTTAGAGCGTTTGAAGAAAACACAATATTGATTGATGAAACACCATCAATTACACCTACAGAGATACGCGCAAAATGCAGGCGACTTAAGAGAAAATACCCCGACCTTGGATTAGTAATGGTTGACTATTTACAGCTAATGACAGTTCACGGTAAATCTGAAAATAGGGTTCAAGAAATCTCTGAAATATCACGTTCACTCAAAGCTCTCGCCAAAGAAATAAATGTCCCAGTAATTGCTCTCTCTCAGCTTAATCGAGGCGTTGAATCTCGAACTAAGACTGGCAAAGGAAGAATACCTCAGATGGCAGATTTACGTGAATCAGGCTCAATTGAGCAGGATGCTGATATTATTGGATTTATCTATCGTGACGAAGTCTATCATGATGATGCATACACTAATCCAGAAGAGGTAGGTAAAGCAGATTTACGAATTGCTAAGCACCGTAATGGAGCTACAGGGAATATAAAGTTAGCCTTTATTGGTCAATATGCAAGGTTTGAAGATTTAGCTTTTGAAGATAGATTTCAAGGCGTAAATAATGAACAAATGGACGCCTCATATATCAACAACATGACAAATTTTGACCAGGGCGATTTCTAGAAAAATCTTCAAAACTATTAATCCTAACTTCAGTCTCTATGACAAAGTCTTTTATTCAAATTAGTGATAGCCATATTGATGATGATAATTTAGTTATGGGAGTTGACTCACAAGCCAACTTAAATAACATTGTCGGTGATATTTTAACCAAATCCTATGATGCTTTATTAGTCAGTGGTGATTTGGCTCATAATGGGACTCTAGAATCTTACCGGAAGCTCAAGAAAATAATAAAACCTTTAGGTACTAACACCTATGTGTTGCCTGGAAACCACGATCATAAGGCAAATCTATATGAGATCTTTAATAAAAATTATTTGTGTAGTTTTCAGATTGATGACTGGGAAATAATTACTATAGACTCAGTTCAGATAGGTCAAACTAGTGGCCTTTTAAATGAAGTGCAATTAAAATCACTAGCTCAAAAAATTCAATCATCAACAGCTAAATATATTGTTGTCTGCCTGCATCATCCAATAGTTTCTATGGAGAGTAACTGGGATGACAAATTGTCACTTGAAAATCCTGATGATTTATTTAATGTTATAGATAAGTTTAACAATATTAAAGCAGTTATTTGGGGTCATGCCCATCAAAGTTCGCGATTTATTAGGAATGGTGTAAAACTGTTTTCATGTCCATCTACAGCCGTGCAGTTCAATGGCCCTGAAAATATTGGCTATAACCACTACACACTTAATGATAACGGCAAAATTAGCTGTAACACAGTTTGGTTATGTTAATTGAGCAAGCCCAATCAGAACTCATTTATTACCAAGAAAAAGTTTCTTACTCTAATATATGCGACCTCTTTGAGCTTAATTTTAAGAAAATATTTAGGCTAGTACCTCTTCTTCCATCTATTAAAAATGATTGTATTGCTGTGAAGAGTTCATTAAATAACCTTTATCTTATCTGTCATGATAAATCCCCCTATACCGCTACATACACACTGACCCACAAAACTAAGACTCAGGAAAAAATTATTTATCGTCCTGATATTCTCTTCAAAATTTACTTTGATGCAAAACTACTAGAGGTAGTCTCAATTTGCAAAGACACTAGGATTAATAATTCACATCCATTGCTTGATAATTGTAGTGATTTGGCATTTCAATTTGAACTCAACCTCTTTATGCTAAGGTGGCTTGATTACTGTTTGGATAGGTACAATGGAGCTGAATGGAAACAAAAAAATTAAAAAAGGAAAAAAAGGAAAAAAATAAACTTGTTATAGCAATATCTTCTAGAGCATTATTCAACCTAGACCTTTCTCATCAAATATTTAAAGATGAAGGCATAGAGGCTTATGCCAAACATCAACAAGAAAATGAAAATGTCATACTTGAACCAGGAGTTGGGTTTACTTTAGTAAAAAAATTACTACAATTAAACTGCAAAAAAACACCAATAGACGTTATTCTGTTGTCCAGAAATAGTGCTGATACTGGACTCAGGATATTTAATTCAATTGAGCACTATGGCTTAAATATTTCCAGAGCGGCCTTTACTCGAGGTGAAAGCACTCACCCCTTTGTTGGCGCTTTTGAGGCCGACTTATTTCTTTCAAGCAACTATAACGATGTTCAAAAAGCACTACAGTCTGGCTATGCTGCAGCCTCAATTGTTGAATCAAAATCTAATAATAGCCACCCTTCCCAACTCAGGATAGCCTTTGATGGAGATGCTGTTATCTTTTCTGATGATTCTGAGAGAATATTTCAGGAGCAAGGACTCGAGGCCTTTCATGAAAATGAAAAACGATCAGAAAATATTGAACTAAAAGCTGGGCCATTCAAATCTTTTCTTGTATCTTTACAAAAAATTCAGTCGACCTTTCCAGAACAAAACAACCCAATCAGAACTGCCTTGGTTACTGCAAGGTCTGCGCCCTCACATAAACGAGTCATTCATACTATGAGAGAATGGGGTATTAGAATAGATGAATCATTTTTTCTTGGAGGCCTCGAAAAGGGAATTTTCTTAAGAGAGTTTGCTGCAGATATTTTTTTCGATGACCAACAACAGCACTGTAATTCAGCCTCACAGTATGTCCCTACCGGTCATGTACCGAGTGGTATTAAAAATATATAAGGCTTAGTTGAGAACTTAATTATTGCTTAAACCCTTAAATGGATTTAATTGGTAAAATACTCATAATTAATTTAGCGCTTCACTGATGTCAAAAAAAATTCAAGCAATTCGAGGGATGAATGATCTGTTACCATCAGAGTCTAGTCTTTGGAGTGCATTAGACGAAACCATTAATAATCTGATGGTTTCTTATGGCTATAAATATTGCAGCACCCCTATTGTTGAAAGTACAGAAACTTTTTCACGCGCAATTGGAGAGGTTACTGATATCGTCGAGAAGGAAATGTACACCTGGAAGGACACAAGTGGTGATTCATTGACTCTAAGACCTGAAGGCACAGCAGGCATTGTGCGTATGATGATTGAACACAACTTACCTCGTGAAGGAATTCAAAAAGTTTTTTATAATGGCTCAATGTTTAGGCATGAGCGCCCACAAAAAGGTCGATATCGTCAATTTCATCAGGTTGGTGCTGAGGTTTTTGGAGTGTCCGATGCAAAAATTGATGCTGAATTAATATCTATCACTGACTCACTTTGGAAGTTACTTGGAATAAATGCTAGTCTAGAAATTAATACCCTAGGATCCAGCGAAAGTCGCTCAACCTATCGAGAACTCTTGCATGATTTTTTTAGTGAAAATAAAGACCAGCTAGATGAAGATAGTCTTCGTCGCCTAGATAAAAATCCTTTAAGAATTCTAGATAGTAAAAATAAAAAAATGGAAAGCTTGATTTTAAATGCGCCAAAAATGATTGATCACCTTGATGATGAATCTAAGATTCATTTCTCAATGCTAAGAAACTACTTAGATAGTCTTAAAATCCCTTTCGTTGTTAATCCTAAACTCGTAAGAGGCCTCGATTACTATAACCAAACTGTTTTTGAGTGGATTTCTAATGATTTAGGGTCGCAAGGTACTATTTGTGGTGGTGGCAGATATGATGGACTTGTTGAAAAGATGGGTGGCAACCCTACTCCTGCTATCGGTTTTGCAATGGGTATAGAAAGAATTGCTTTAATAGTTAAAGATCAATCAAATCAAATCAATAAAACTAAACCCCACTTATATTTCGTAGCTTTAGGTGAAAAATCTCAAATAGAATCCATAAAATTATCTAAAAAAATTCTTAGCGCTCTACCTAACATCATTATTACTAACGATATGAGTATAGGGGGTTTAAAAAACCAAATGAAAAAAGCTGACAAATCTAATGCCGACTTTGCTTTAATTCTAGGCGAGGAAGAATTATTAAATAACCAGCTTAGTATTAAGCCCTTAAAAGGCCAAGGTGCTCAGCAATTAATTAAGCTTGAGGGTATCATTCACCATCTTGAGGAGATATTATGAAAAACTTTATTCAAATTAGCGATACAGAAGAAGAGCAAGTAGACAAAATTAAAAAATGGTGGAATAGTAACGGTAAACAAATTATTGCTGGTGCTGTAATTGGACTTGCTGGAGTCTTCGGCTGGAATTATTATAATGACTATCAAGATAATCAGGCATTAAATGCTAGAACCTTGTACCTAAATTATGCGTCAGATTCTAATAATATTGGCGCCTATAATAAGCTCATTAAAGAACACCCTTCAAGTAGCTATGCAGATCAAGCTACACTTCTGATGGCGAAATATCTATTTGATGCTGGAAGCTACTCTCTTGCACTTGATGTAATCAAGCCTCTAATAGGCAATCAAAGCAACATAATTTCGTCTACTGCAGTTTTAAGAGTAGCCTCAATTTATTTGCAACTTAGTCAACATAATGAAGCACTTTCTACTCTTAATATAGAATCCGGAGAAGGCTTTTCTGGTTTAATTTATAACCTTACTGGTGATGTTTATTTAGATCTTGGTAACTCTGATGAGGCTAAAAAATATTATCTTTTAGCAATTGAAAATATCACTGAGAACTCAAATCTAACTCAACTAATTCAGATTAAGCTTGACGATCTAAATTAATTTAAAGAAGTAAGTAAACTTATGGTGAGTTACCCTATCATCTCATTGGTTGGAAGACCTAATGTAGGTAAATCCACACTATTCAATCGTCTAAGTAAATCGAGACAAGCTCTTGTTTCAGACTTTGAAGGTTTAACGCGTGACCGTCAATACGCTTCTATTGAGCTGGATGATAACATCTACTGCTCAATTGTTGATACTGGTGGTCTAACCAATGAAAACTCCCTAATTGACTCTGGAATACAAGGTCAAGTCCTTAATGCACTAAATGAGTCTGATGTCATTTATTTTATTGTAAGCAATAAAGATGGAGTAACTTCACTAGATTTAGATATCGCCTCCCAGCTTAGAAAGTTGAAGAAAAATATTATCCTAGTGTGTAATAAAGCTGAAGGCCTAGATAAAAGCTCAGCTTCCGAATTCTACGAACTAGGATTAGGTGATCCTTGTCTTATTTCAGCTGAACACAATCAAGGAATTCAAGATTTAATTGAAATAACAATACCTTTGCTTCCAGAAATTATTAAAATTGAGAGTCCAGAAGTTAAAGGAATAGCTGTCGCAGTCTTAGGTAGGCCAAATGTAGGGAAATCTACTCTAATTAATCGCATTTTAGGTGAAGAGAGAGTCTTAGCAATTGATATTCCTGGAACAACTCGTGACTCAATATTTATTCCTTTTGAGCGCGAAGGTCAACAATACACATTAATCGATACTGCTGGAATAAGGCGCAAAAGAAGCGTTAATGAAAAAGTAGAAATTTTTAGTATCATTAAGGCTAAAGATGCCATAGATGATTCACATGTAGTTATTCTAGTTCTAGATGCTCACGAAGGCGTAACCGAGCAAGATGCAACATTACTAGGAATGTTAGAGGATAAGGGTCGCGCCCTTTTAATAGTCATTAACAAGTGGGATGGGTTAGACGATTATCAAAAAAATGAAGTAAAAAGAAAACTCGATGTTAAGCTTTCATTTGTAAATTATGCCTCTGTTCATTATATTTCAGCACTACACGGTTCAGGTGTTGGTAAATTATTTGCTCCCATCAAAAAATCTTTTGAACATGCTGGTCAAAGATTTCCAACTTCATTACTTAATAAGATCTTAGAGAAAGCAAATGATGCTCATCAGGCCCCTCCAGTTGCAGGAAGGAGGCCAAGACTTAAGTTTGTAAATCAGACTGACATCTTTCCTCCAACTTTGATGTTCCATGGCAACCACGTCAATAATATTCCAAATAGTTATGAAAGGTTCTTAAAAAACTTTTTTATAACCTCACTTAAACTTTCTAATACTCCTATAAAGATTGAGTATAAAGCTGGTGAAAACCCATTTAAGGATAGAAAAAATACTCTTTCCGTGCGTCAAGTTCAAAAAAAGAGACGTCTCATGAAGTTTGTAAAGAAGAAAAAGTAGGGTTATTTTTCTGTAGAGATAATTAAATGATTCTTTTATTAGAACCTCTTAACTGAGTATGCAGAAATTGAAAGTGGCGGCCTAGATTTTGTTACAATTGACTCTACAATCTCTGCAGTAATTGGTGCTAAGGTAAGACCTATGTGTCCATGGCCAAAAGCATAAACAATATCATTACCCTTACTTGATTGCGATATTACAGGTCTACTATCAGGTATTGATGGACGAAATCCCAACCAGGCTCTATTCGACTTCCCTAAATCTGGAAAAATACTCAAAGCACCACGCTCAAGATAATCTACCCTATGCTGAGATATAGTCGTATTTAACCCGCCAAGCTCTACTGTTCCAACTACACGCAATCTACCAGTCATTGGAGACATATAAAAACCTTTCTCAGCTGAACAGCAAGGCCTATTAAGTAATGGTTTTTCCATATCATACTCAACATGGTAACCTCGCTCTACATCCAAAGGGACATAATCTCCAACCTGATTGGTAAATTTCTTAGAGTGAGCACCAGCTGAAATTATTAAATGCTTCGCAATAATTTTTGAATTATCAGCTAAAACAACTTCTACCCCTTCGCTACATCTCTCAATGCTAGTGGCACCTTTTTTTATAAATTGACAACCTTTTTTGATAACCGCATCTAGTAAAAGTTTCATTATTTTACCAGGGTCACTCAAATAAGCTCCATCAGGAAAAAATGATGCTCCACCCTCAATCATTTTTAAGTTTGGCTCTAATCTTTGTAGCTCAGATGGATCCAACATTTCCACATTTAGACCAAGTATCTTTCGATTAGCCATGTCTTTTTTACCTGACTCATATGAAGATTTATTTTGGTAAAAATAAAGAGTACCATTACTTTTTAGCATTGAGTCTGCATCTATCTGCTTTACTAATAACTCCCAACGCTTTCGTGAATCCAGCAATAGCTCTGAGATAGCTTGGGCATTTATTGCGGCCTGTTTTGGCATTGACTGATATAAAAATCTCAATAGCCATGGAGCTAAAGACATAATTTCAGAGCGTTTTATTGATATAGGGCCTTTTTTATCTAGTAGTAGTGAAGGTATTTTTTTAAAAATATCAGGAGATCCAACTGGCAGGACAGCATACTCAGCGATTGTCCCTGCATTTCCATAAGATGTTCCAGTACCTGGCTCTTCAGAGTCTATAAGAATTACTTCACGACCAGAATTAAGTAATCTTAAGGCAGTAGCTAATCCTACAACCCCACCTCCTAAAACTACAAGATCAGTTTTAATCATTCAAAAAGTATTAAAGGTGTTAGAAGTGTTCTAAATTTTATTATATAAAAAAACTTAAGAGAGTATTAGGTTATGTGCTTCTTTTGCTGCCTCAATAAAGCTCTCAAAAAGTGCATGACCATCTCTCGGGGTAGAAGTAAATTCTGGATGAAATTGACATGCAACAAACCAAGGATGATCTGAAATTTCAATCATCTCAACTAAAGAGCTGTCATTAGATCTACCAGAAACAATTAGTCCTGCCGCCTCAATTTTAGAAATGAGTTTGTTATTAACTTCATATCTATGGCGATGCCGCTCTATAACTTTATCAGCACCATAAATTTTATGCGAACGACTACCCTTAACTAATTCACATTCTTGACCACCAAGCCTCATAGTGCCTCCCAAATTCGATTCAGTGTCACGCTTTTGAGTATTACCATTTTCATCCTCCCACTCTGTAATCAGACCAATAACAGGGTACTGTGTATTTTCATCGAACTCAGTGCTATTTGCACCCTTCATATTCACCATATTACGAGCAAACTCAATTATTGCAACCTGGAGCCCTAAACAAATCCCTAAAAACGGAATTTTATTTTCTCGAGCAAATTGAACGGCCTTGATTTTGCCTTCGATACCACGAATACCGAAGCCGCCTGGAACTAGAACTGCACTCATTTTACTTAAACTATCAGCGCCATTTTTTTCAATCTCTTCAGAATCAAAGTAATGGATATTTACTTTTGTTTGAGTATGAACACCAGCATGAATTAGTGCTTCAGATAGCGACTTATATGATTCAGTCAAATCCATATATTTACCTACCATAGCAATATCTACACTATGCTTAGGCTTCCCTAAGCGAGAAACAAAATCATTCCATTCTTTTAAGTCGGCAGTAACGCAGTCAAGACCTAACTTTGCTACAACAATATCATCGAGACCTTGATTATGAAGGACTTCAGGAACTTTATAGATAGTGTCTTGATCCAAAGAAATAAAGACTGAATTTTCAGGGACATTTGTAAATAGCGCAATTTTCTTTCGATCAGAATCTGCAAGTGGATACTCAGAACGACAGATAAGAATATCTGGTTGAATTCCAATTCCTCTAAGCTCCTTGACTGAGTGCTGTGTTGGTTTTGTTTTTAGTTCTCCAGCAACTTTAATGAAAGGGAGAAGTGTCAGATGAATAAATAAAGTATTTTCACGACCCAACTCTAAACCCATTTGACGAATTGCCTCCAGAAATGGAAGTGATTCAATATCACCAGCTGTACCGCCAATTTCAACGAGAGCAACATCGGCGTCTTCAGCGCCCTCTCTAGTAAGCTTTTTTATTTCATCAGTAATGTGAGGAATAATTTGAACGGTCGCCCCAAGATAGTCTCCTCTTCGCTCTCTCTGAATAACATTTTCATAAACTCGACCAGCAGTAAAGTTATTTTTCTTTCCGAGCTGAGTACGCACAAACCTCTCATAATGACCTAAATCAAGATCCGTTTCTGAACCATCGTTAGTAACAAAGACTTCGCCATGCTGAAAAGGACTCATAGTTCCTGGATCAACATTTATGTAGGGGTCTAGCTTCAGAAGGGTGACATTTAGTCCGCGTGTTTCAAGAATTGAAGCCAAAGACGCGGAGGCTATCCCTTTACCTAAAGAAGAAACAACACCACCGGTTATAAAGATGTATTTTGTCATCTAAAACTAACAAAGTTTGAAATAGCTATGATACACAAATTTGTGTAGAATATGGGCACATCCAATTAAACAAATCATGATGAGTTATAGACAATTCGTAAAGAGACTCTTTCCATACATTAAAAGCCACATAGGGAAACTTACTCTCACCTCATTAATGATGGTTTTTGCTACTGTTTTAGAGACTACAATACCTGAAATTACAGGACAAATAGTTGATACATTGTTTGCAGTTGAACGCTCAACTGACTCAGCTAAATTCTACTCAATAGTGTTATTTTCTATCATTGCGATAAGTTCTCTATGCTCTTTAACAGCTCTTAGTGCAGGATCTTGGATCTCAAATAAGGTAATTTTAGACCTCAGAGTAAATATGTTTACCAAGCTCCTTAAACTACCTAAAAAATACTTTGATCAAAATACGACCGGCGAAACTCTTTCAAAACTCACTTTTGACGTTGAGCAGATATCTGCTGCAGCATCAACTATTTGGCTCGAGTTTATTAAATCTTCATTTACGGTTTTAATATTAACGGCTTATTTATTTTATAAAAACTTTCTTCTAAGTCTTACTCTTTTGGTGCTCCTACCATTGGTTTATTTTGCCGTTAAACTATCTACATCTCGAATAAGAAATGCCTCAAAAAAAGTTCAAGATTCTATGGGTAGAATGACCCATCTTTTAGATGAAAATATTTCAGGGAATGACTTAATTAAAATTTACAATGCTCAATCCAGTGAACAAAATAAATTTTATAAAATTATCAATACAATCCGTCAACAATGGTTTAAAGTTGACTTGGCAGCTGGCGTAAATACTGCAATTGTTAATATTCTAATTGGTCTCTCTTTAAGTTGCGTTGTTTATTTATCTTCTACTTATTTAATAATGAGTGCTGGTGACTTCTTAGCTTTTTTTACTGCAATGGGAATGCTAATTAAACCTGCAAAAACTCTTATTAATATCAACAAGCCTTTACAGCAAGCGATTGTTGCTGGCAGAAGTGTTTTTAGTCTCATCGATGAAAAGTCGGAAGAAAATTTAGGTGATCAATTAATGAGTAAAATAGAAGGCGATATAATCTTTCAAAATGTAAGTTTTTCATATAATGATGAAAAAGTTTCATTAAATAATATAAATCTGACCATAAAACAAGGTGAAACAATAGCGCTTGTAGGCTCAACTGGAAGTGGAAAAACAACTCTGGTTAATCTTCTAATACGTTTCTATAATCTGACAGATGGCAAGATATTAATCAACAACAAAGATATTAATAGCTTTGATTTGGAATCTTTCAGATCTAACTTTTCTTTCGTGGATCAGAATGTACGACTATTTAATGACACTATTAGTGGCAATATTGCATTTGGACAAAAAGATAGAATGACAACAAAAGCAATATTCAACGCTGCAAAGATCTCTAATTCAATGGAATTCATTGAAAAACTCGATGATAAGTTTGAATCTGATATTGGAGAAGATGGCATAACTTTGTCGGGTGGTCAACGCCAAAGACTTTCTATTGCAAGAGCAATAGCTAAAGACAGTCCTATTTTAATTCTAGATGAAGCGACTTCAGCACTCGACTCTTCAACCGAAAAGTTGGTTCAGTCATCAATCAACAAAATGCAGCAAGGCCGAACTACAATTATCATAGCGCATCGATTAAGCACTATTCAGAATGCTGATCGCATTATTGTTCTCAAAGACGGTGAAATTATTGAACAAGGCTCTCATAATGAATTACTTGAAATTTCTGGGGAGTACTCTAAGCTCAACCAGCAACAAATTTAATGAACTAGCTAGAGCCAGCATTTAGTCTCACTAAAGCCTCGCCCGAATCCAAAGCACTCCTAACCAGTTCAGCAGCTAATGGCAATGTTAGAGACCCTCTAAGATGCCACAGAATTAAACTTGCAGAATAGACGAGACCATCATAAAACTTACCTTTATCCCCAGATAGCGCAGAACAACCCAAATCGACTACATGTTTTGCTAATAAATCTTTATCTTTTAAATTTGCAAACTTTTTTGGAAAACTAATAGAGCGCAGCTCGCTATCAATGCCTAGCAATTTTGGATCTATATCAACTCTATCTTTCTCATTACCACCATAATAGGAAATCATTAATCCTTTCTGTCTCAGAGATGGTACTATTCCTCCCTCAACCCCACGAATTAAAAGGCTGCTAGTAAATCCTGCTTTCTCACATAGAGATGCATAAATGGGTGGGTAGGGTTTATGAACATATCCCAATATAGAATGAGTATTTATTCCTCTTATTGGCCCAATCAAAGTCTCAAGCGTATTAAGGACGGTTCTTTTAATGACTTGGTTTCTTAGTGGCACTAAATCGTGGAGTGGTTTGCAATATTGGTTTTGGTCCAAATAAGACCAACCAATAGCATGATCTTCAACTCTGTTTACTGCCTCAACAACAGATAAATCAACGTTTAGTCCTAAGGCTTGGTTTATATGTCGATGTGTTAATCCATATTTTGGAGAAACAGAATCTAAACCATGAATTACACAAGGAAACCCCAACTCAGCAAGTAATGGTGGCAAGAAAGAAGAAATTGGAATTGAGCGATTATAGCCACTATAGGGGTCACCTATATCCACTAGATTTTCAACAGAAGATTGTTTGCAATCAACTAGCTTTAATAATGCCACAAGAATGCCAATATTTTCATCCATTGTTTCACGTTTCATTCTCATTGCAATCAAGAATATAGCGCTCTGAACCTCGTTTATCTCATTAGCAAGGATTGCTGACATTGCCTGCTCTGCCTCTTCAAGCGATATACTCTTACTAAGCTCAGGGCCGGTTGCGATTCTCTGAATAATAGAATGTATCAGTTCTCGTGAGTTCATTAGAAATCCTCCAACTTAACAAATACAATGCCCAATTCTAGCTTTACTTGGAAGGTTTTAAGAGCCTCAAGTTCTTCCTCTGAACACAAGCCAGTATCTAAATTAAAGCTATAGTTATGGAGCGCACATTTAATTTTTTCATCTTTAATACACCCAAGACTTAGCTTCGCCTCTTCATGAGGGCAGCGATTCTCAAAGCAGTATATTTGATCTTTAACATTTGTTAATACTAAATCTAAACCCTTAAATTGAAACTCTATTAAGAGATTAGGTGAAGGCGGGACTTCTAATGTATTGAACCACATTAGTGAAAGTCTCTAGAAGAGCGTCCATACTCTGTTGCTATCAAGCTGCTCTCTACACTGAGAAAGTTGTCTCTTATAGGTGTTAGATTTACTTTCAACTTTTTTCGCAATATCAATAAGCCATGCTTTACTTTCATAACTCTTGTTGTTATAACCACCATGTCCTTCATGGTATGCAAGATATTGACGGTATGCATCCGTCTTACTAATCTTAGATCGAAGCGTAGACTGATTAGCATACCAACCAACGAAATCCATAGCATCATCAAAGTCATCTCTTTTAGCTGTCTTATTTCCCGTTTTGAGTTGGTACCAATCCCAAGTCGCTTTCTTGGCTTGGGTATATCCGAACGAGTCTGTTGGTCTAGCGCCAGGTATTATTCCAAAAATTTTGCTTCTTGGTGGCTTAGCATTTGATGCAAAGTGTGACTCCTGGTAAATAATTGCTAATTGCAAATGCATCGGAACTTTCCATTTTTCTTCACTCGCCTTGGCAGCACGATACCAACTTACCTTTTCATCAAGCAAATTACAGATATTTGTAACCTCTCTTGCTGGCGTTGAAAAACACCCTGAAAGAATAATTAAAACCGCTACACTTACGAAAACAAGTTTTTTCATTAATGATATTTAAAAAATACAAAATAAGCAATGATTAACTGAAATACAAATAAAGCACATAACATAAATTTAATATCATTATCAGTTAGTGGCTTAGATTCTTCAGCTACCTTTTCAAGCTTTACATCAACAGCTACAAGACCTTTTTCAGAACTTTCAACTTTAAATTTAACCCTAACATCGCTTCTTAAGCGGGACTTATTGTAAATATTTTTTTGGTGAACAAAATACTTTTCACCATCATCACCGGTTATAAATCCATAACCTTTTGTACCAAACTGGGCGACTATGCCCGTCATTTTCTTTGCCATTACGTTCTCACTTTTTGCAGACAATATACTGCTTTTTCAACAAAATCTACCCCTTGAAGTAGAAACATTGGCTCATTCTCAATATCATTAATACATTCAAGCTCTCGACACTGAAAAGAACCCATATAAAGAGAATCCACCTCAGATTTGCTAACTGCAAATGGCGGGCCAATCCTTTGGTGTTGAGGGTAATTCAAGGTTAACAATAATATCCTTACACCATGAGATATTATATCACTTAAATGATTCACGTATTTTTCCCTTAAGACCTTATCTAGTGCAATTAGTGATGCTCGGTCATAAACGGCCTTGACACCTTCTAGATGGTTTATTGTTAATCTAAAAAAATCTCCACAATAAATTTGGATATTTTTACCGTGATATAGTAAAAATTTACCAACCTCAGTGACTTTATAAGTTAAATTATTTTCTAAAAAAAACTGCTCAACAGCAATTTTACTCATCTCGACACCTACAACCGAAAAACCTCTAGCAAGAAGATAAATCATATCGTTGCTTTTTCCGCACAGTGGTATAAAAACCTTATCCCCAGTTACCAAGTTAAGTTCACTTAGTCTCTCAATTAATTGGCGATTAACCTCTTCTGCATGCCAACCTATATTATTACTTTCCCATCTGCTCAGCCAGTCAGTCATATTTAATCCTTGATATAATAGTACCCAAGTTTCGTGAACCTTACAAAGCAAAAAAAACATAATACTATGCAAATCATTTTAGACCATATTTTATTTTCTAAGGTTCGAATGCCAATAAGGGGCCTTGAATTCACTTTAATTAATAAAGCGTTAGCGTTATGACTATCGGCATTGGTGACTGGTCAGATTATCTTTCTGCAGAAAGAGAAAAGGATTACTTTAGATCTCTATACACCTTTCTAAATAATAGAATCATTAAAGACATCTATCCACCAAGAGGGAGCTGGTTTAAAGCTTTTGAATATTCCAGCTTTGCATCGACTAAGGTCATCATCCTTGGTCAAGACCCCTATCATGGTGAAGACCAAGCTGAAGGCTTGAGTTTCTCAGTCCCAAAAGGGATTACGATACCACCATCACTAAGAAACATCTATAAGGAGCTTGAAGAGGATGATGTCGATTTCACTAATCCTGAGCATGGAAATCTAATCTCTTGGGCTCAGCAAGGGGTTTTGCTACTTAACAGTGTTCTCACTGTTGAAAAAAATACTCCAGCAGCGCATGCAAACCAGGGTTGGGAGTTATTTACAGATCAGGTCATTAATCTATTAAATGACAACAAAGATCATTTAGTTTTCATTCTTTGGGGGGCTTATGCAAACAAAAAATCTGAATTAATTGACACTAATAAACATCTAATACTTAGCGCTCCTCATCCCTCACCCTTTTCAGCGCATAAAGGGTTCTTCGGATGCAAGCATTTTTCTAAAACTAATCACTACCTTGAATCAAGCAAACAACAAACCATCGACTGGAGCATCCCTTTATGAAATTAATGATTGATGATGCGGTTTGGGGCTTTGTAGAAATCTTCTCTGATTTTGGTGAAATTGTTACCCTTCCTGGAAGAGAAATTGACCGTCAAAGTCTACTGGATTGTGAGATATTAATAGTAAGATCAAGAACAAAGGTCAATAAGGAACTACTCGAAGGAACTAAGGTCCGATTTGTAGGCTCGACCGTTGCTGGACTTGATCATATTGACGAAGCCTATTTGCAAGAAAACAATATAACTTTAGCATCTGCTCAGGGATGTAATGCGAATGCTGTTGCAGAATATGTAATCAGTGCTCTTGCAATTCTTGCTAACGATTGCAGTTTTGATTTATCTAGTAAAACACTAGGAATTATTGGTGTTGGCAATGTAGGCTCTAGAGTAGATTTCAAAGCAAAACAGCTAGGAATAACAACTCTTCTTAATGACCCACCTCGCCAAGAAATTGAAGGAAATAAAGGATTTTTCAACCTTAATACAGCGCTCAGTTCTGACATTGTGACCTTCCATACACCGCTAACCTTTTCAGGCTCATACCCAACCCTCAACCTCCTTGGGAGTCATAACTTTGATCTCATTACTGAGGACACTATTTTAATTAATACTGCTCGAGGAGGTGTTATTGATGAAGATTTATGGGAAAACACTAAAACAAAAGCCAATGTAATTGACTGTTGGGTAGACGAACCCAATATTAACTCTAAACTCCAAAGTTCAGCCTACTGGGCTACCCCTCACATCGCAGGTCACTCAATTGATGCAAAGTTTATGGGCAGTTATATGATTTATAAGAACTTATCTAGCTTTACTAAGTCTCCTTTAAAGAGTGAGGTTGAACACCTTGTAAATCCAGTAACTGTCAATATAAATGAAAATACACTTCACGAAACTCTTCGTGCAATATATCCATTCATTGATGATGATAAAGCAATTAAAGACATTTCAAACTTCGAGGACTATCGTCGCAATTACCCTGAGCGCTTTGAATGGAAGCACTTTCAAACTCGATTTGATATTCCTAAAGCCAAAAAATAGCCCAACTAATAATTTGGAAGCGCTATATATCTACTATAGCCTGGCAGCCTAAATATGGAACAACTAAAAACTACCAGCAGTAGCTTTTTCACATTAACCGCAAGCTCCTCCAAAACGGCTGCGAATGATGATTTCTTTGGCGGTAGAAGAACTAACATTAAATTTACGCGCTAGATAGTCTAAGCTCTTATGTTGATAGGTATAGAGCATTACCATCATATAGATTTCGTCGTCGCTAACAGCTGCGCTATTGTTGTTGTGTTTAAAAGATTTTTGTCCTCTTGCCATTTTTATAGGAGTAGTTTTGTAATAGTATAATTCTAGTAAGAATAAAAGTTCAAATTTTGTTTGATGTGTAGTGGAGGGACAGGGATTAACAGGATGCGTCGTCTGGTTGCTTACCTTCTCCGCAAGAGTCTGTAGCGTAGTATGAAGGAATAGGTGCATCAACGCCAGGATTTTCTCGCGCATAAGCACTTGCTTCTTGTTCTATCCATGATCCTCGCTTTTTGCCTTTTTCGAATTTCTTACTTCCTTCTTCGGTTTGCCAATATGGGTCATCCAAGTCAACACTCCAGAAGTTAGAGCCCTCTGCTATTTTCCAGCCAGGTCTAATTGGCACAAGAGGGGTCGGCTCGAGTGGTGTTGGTACAGCATTTTCAATACAAGGTTTCTCAGGGGTAGGATCACATTCTCCCCCAGCCGGCGCTACCATCCCCATCAATACCGCACATTTCCAGTTTATTGGTTCTTCCCCGAACATTTTGTCAGTGCATTCATGTTCAAAATACGTTACAATTTTATCTGGACCTTCCCAGATAGTTTTCGTTTTGTATCCGAGTGGGTTAGGGTCGAGAGTACAACCTTCATCCTGCCCCACAATACATCCATAAGTATAGTCAAGTATTCCTAAAACTTCGGGGTCCCAGAAAAGTAAAGATTGTATTAATTGATCTGTATTTATAATTTCATCGGTAAAAGCATATTCCACAATTTTATCTGGACCTTCCCATTTATGGATCAAGTTTGGATCTAAAGCGTTTGGATCCAAGAAAAGTAAAGACTGCAATAATTGATCTGTATTTGTAATTTCAAGATCAGCATACATGACTTCCAATTCAATTTCTTCTCCCGCGCATGCGAATTCGCGGGTGCATTCACCATCTCTCGTTCCCTCAAAAGTATTACCCCACTTAGGTGCATCATTGCAACGAAAACCGTAGCCATTTCCCCAGTCTTTACACCAACTTGGTTCTTCGATCCAGGGTTCGATGGTGCTTCTGTTAGCTTTTTTTCGGTAATCAATTCTAACAGTAGTAGGAGAATCCCCTAACATGTTGATTACATCTTCAATTGTAAGACCTTTTTCACGGAGCCACCTGTCTGGAGTTAATTTTCCTCTTGAACAAGTGTCACAAGCATCGTGCCCAATGTGGTTGATCGTGCCCAATGTGGTTGACCGAAGTGGTGTTGCCAGCTCCATCCGGAAAGAGTCCTTGAATATACGCTTGAGTTCCTGTACCCTTAGACCACTTATTTTCAGGATCAACCATCTTAACAAGCTGTTTTCTAATCGGAAAACACCCTATATCGTTACAGTAATTGCTTTCTCTATAATCATTACCCTGTGATGTATCATAAGCTCGATACCAGGCATTTATCAAGTCAGCTTTATTGAGAATTTTTTCACCATTTCCCCAGCGAAGCCCATTTCCTCCATATTAAGTTTCCTCCTGCATGGTGAAACAAAAATCGGTCGTACATTCTGGAACAATCGCTTGCCTTTCTTTGGCCAACTCCAAAAGCATCGGACTTAAATCTTCAGGTTTAAGTTCAAACTCAGAGAGCCAAGTTTCTGGGGTAAATTCTTTAGTAGCTTCTTCTCCATATTCCGGCTGCATCGTAAAGCAAAAATCATTTGTACATTCTGGAACAATCGCTTGCGTTTCTTTGGCCAACTCCAAAAGCATCGGACTTAAATCTTCAGGTTTAATTCCATAGGTGGACAACCAGCTTTCCCTAGTATTTTCGGTTGTCTTTTGCATGTCCGGATAGTCGGGGAGAAATTCTTCCTCCACAAATAATTCATTAGAGTTATTAATTACAACATCTAATGAGTCCGGCAAGTTATTTATTACAACTCCCCAAGCACAACTGATTTCTCTTTTTTTGACTTCTTCAACCATGTAAGAAGGAGGTGACGGGTTATCCATCCACCCACAAAGAGCATCATCAGGCCAGTCATCAAGATAATCTGCGAAAGATGTAGCAGTTAAACTAAGACATAGTAATAAAAATAATAAGAGTTTTTTCATACCAGTATTTTATTTCAAAGCATATCCAGTATATACCCATCAATTTATTAATTATTAAACTTAGTTAAATATTCAAGAGCTTGCCTTAATTCTAACTCAAAGAGTAAATATATCTAGCTAGCATTGAAAGAGACATCACGACTATTAAGAATCTTATAACTTTTGGGTTAGCTTTTAATAGGTAATGAGTGCCAAAAAAAGCACCAATTAACTGCCCAATCATCATTATTAGTGCGATTAAAAAAGCTATATGTCCAAAACTCAAAAACACTACAACACCAGCGATATTTGAAGCAAAGTTTAATGGCTTTGCTAGAATTGTAGCTTGAATTATTTCAAGTTTTTTAAGCATAACTCCTGCCATCACAAAAAAAGATCCAGCACCTGGGCCGAACATGCCGTCATAAAAACCAATTGATGGGACAGCATATTTATCAAAGCTTTTATGAGATACTGAGTTTTGAGGGCCTACTCTAGGTTTAGGAGAGATAATAAAATATATTGCGATCAATACTAATACTATGGGTATTACAAAAGAAAGAACCTTAGTATCAATGAACTGCACTATAACCCCACCTATAACTGAGCCAATAAAGGATACTAGCATTAGATACTTAACACTATTCCAGTCCAACTTTTTTTTTCGAAATAATAGTAATGTTGCAATACCAGTGCCCATACTACCCTGCAACTTATTGGTTCCGAGTACAAAGATAGGTGGTATACCACTTAATAATAACGCAGGTACTGCAAGTAACCCACCTCCTCCAACCAGAGTATCGAGAAAGCCTGCAACCATTCCAACAATAAATAAAAAAGTTAAAATTTCAAAAGAATAATTAGCTAAATCCATAAAAAATTAATTACTCCAAATAGTTGGAAACCAGTCTTCTCTTAAGCGTTCACCATTTTTTTGATTAATATCTGGAAAATTAGGTGAAGTTCGCCCTAATCGTTGACGATAAACTACATCATCTCCAAGCAAACGAAATGAAAGGGTTCGACTTAAACCATCCACTTTATTAGCGCTAGCGCCATGTATTGACTTAAAATTAAAAGCTACCACATCGCCTGGCTCAGTTGCCCACTGCTTAATTTCAAAATCACCATTATCAATATTGGGTAAATCCATGAATGACTCATCATCTTCATAAAAACTATCATTAGTAGACCAACTTGTTGGTCGAATTTCTTTTGGAAAGGTATGGCTACCAGCTAAACACTTCAATGAGACACTTTGCTCCCTTGATTCAAGTGGTAACCAAAAACTTACAGTTTGATCCCCCGAAACACAGTAATAAGGCATATCTTGATGCCAAGGTGTCTCAACTCCAGAGTAAGCCTCTTTATAAAAAAAATGATCATGGAAAAACTGTACAGATTTAGACTCTGTTAATTCCGCAGCAAGAGAAGCTAAGGGTGAATTAAGGACAAAATCTTTGTACTCAGGAATGCGCTGCCAATTACAAAAATCTTCCATAAAATGCCCTTGATAGCTTTTCTCTTGATGAACTAAAGCGCTACTACTTGGGTTATTTATATGAAATTCAGCCCCTCTAATTAATATATCAATCCATTCTTTAAAAACACCTCGTATTACAACAACACCATCATTATTGAAGCTTTCGATATCAGTTTTACTAAGTGCCAATGTCATGATATTTGATTAATTAACAACTTCATATTTTGAGTTTATTTTTAATAGACCTATGATAATCACTAAAGCCTTAAATTGAGAAGATAAATACAATAATTTATACACAGCTATAGAATAATCTTAAACAACTGTATTATTACTATAATTTTTTACTTCAACAACAATCTATGAAACTTTTTTCTGAGACCTTTACTATCAAAAAAATTCCCAAAGTTGTTTGGAGTTCTGAAGATTCTTTTAATCTAAAGCCTAAGCCATTGACCTTTTTATTTTTAGTATTTGGACTATTTTTGTTTGGTCTAGGAGAGAGTCTTCTTATTACCAGTGGTGCGGGTGTTGGTCCATATACTGTATTAGCTCTAGGATTATCAAATCTCACAGACTGGTCTATTGGTTTTTCTACTTTTGTTATTAGTATTTTTGTATTACTCCTGTGGATTCCGCTTAAACAAAAACCTGGAATGGGAACAATTCTAAATGCCTTCATAATAGCATTAACAATTGAATTCTCAGTTTATTTTTTACCTTATCCAGAATATTACCCGATACAAGTTTTACAGGTCGTAATTGGCGTCCTTACTATAGGACTTGGGAGTGGATTTTATTTAATATCAAATCTAGGTGCTGGACCAAGAGATGGTTTAATGATTGGCTTACAAAAAATAACTAACCTACCTATATATTCAATTCGAACGGTCATTGAAATAAGCGTTGTTGTCTTGGGATCAATTTGTCTGCTTAATAATATTGATAAATTATTCGGAGAAGTAGTTGGACTTGGAACGGTCATCTTTGCTTTGGGTATTGGCCCATCAGTAGCACTAGGGATTAGTATAGTTGGTAAATTATCAAAACCCATTTAAGTTTTTATGCACTTTTAATAATTACGTTACATAATTTTTATTCTTAAATTTTGCAGACTGCCATTGTCCAGTTTGCATTATTTCCCGTAAACAATTTATCGCATTCCATACATCTTCAAATCTCATATAAAGGGGGGATATCCCAAATCGCATGATGTTAGGTTCACGAAAATCGCCGATAATGCCGTGTGATATTAAAGCTTGAATAATGGGGTAGGCATTTTCATGAAGAAATGAAATCTGACTTCCACGTTGTTCTGAATTTTTAGGAGAAAAAAGCGTAAAACCAAATTCAGTGCATTCTTGTTGCATTAATTGAATAAACATTTCAGATAGCTTGATGCTCTTTTCGCGTATTTCTATTATTGATAGATCCTTAAATATTTCCAGTCCACTCTCTATTGCTTTATAAGCAATAATTGGTGGCGTTCCACAAATAAACTTGTTAATGTCATTTGCAGGCTGATATTCCACTTCAAAGTCAAAAGGCTTAATATGCCCTAACCAGCCAGTCAATGGCTGCGAAACTTTTTCAATAAGAGAACTATGAACAAACAAAAACCCAGGGGCACCTGGGCCACCATTTAAGTGCTTATATGTACAACCAACAGCGAAGTCAACACCAAGATCATGCAGATTCATCGGAAAAATACCGACGCTATGACTTATATCCCAAACAACTAGAGCACCTTTTTCATGTGCAAAAGTTGTAATTTTTTTTATATCAGTTATGCGACCTGTCTTATAGTTGATATGTGAAAGCACTACAACAGCGGTTGATGAGTCGATATATTTTTCAATCTCATCATCCCCCTCATCAATTAAGCATCGCTCATAACTCTCACCAAACATCTTATTGACGCCCTCTAGGATATACAGATCTGATGGAAAATTTCCAGACTCACTAACAATTACTTTTCGATTCTTATTCAGCATCAGTGCAGATGAAAGAACCTTGAATAAGTTAACAGATGTGCTATCAACAACAATTACTTCACCTTCTTTTGCGCCAATTAATGGCGCTATCTGGTTACCAAGATTACGGGGTAAATTAATCCAGTTTTTGTCATTCCAACTTCTAATTAAACCATTACCCCACTCTCTTTGAATTACTGAGTCTAGAGACTTAATTGTATTTTTAGGGAGAGGACCTAAAGAGTTACCATCAAAATAAATAACATCTTTTGGTAAGGCAAATTCTTCTCGAACTTTTTTTATCGGGTCAAGCGTATCGAGCTTTATAAAGTCTTCTCGAGTTAAATTATTCATTTTCTTAAGCTAAACAAAACGAATATCATCTAAAAATGGAAATTTTTTTCTAACCTTAACTACTTCACTAGTATCAAATTCACAAACTTCATATTCAGTTTTTTCATCTGTTTGCATCAAGATCTTACCTTGTGGATCAATTACCATCGAAGCTCCATGAAATTTTAGACCAATACCATCATCACCTATACGATTAACCCCAACAATAAAGCATTGATTCTCTATTGCACGAGCTATTAATAAGTTCTGCCAATGGAGCTCACGAGTGTAGGGCCAATTTGCTATAACAAAAATAACTTCAACTTCTCTTGCAACCTGACGAAAAATTTCAGGAAAACGTAAATCATAACAAATAAAAACCGAGCAAGGAACTCCAGCTAATCCAAAGGTTACAGATTTATCTCCAGGAGCAAAGTATTTACCTTCATTTGCATAATTAAAAGGTTGTAGTTTTGAATACTTTGCCTCTTCATTTCCATTATCATCAAAAATTAGGGCAATATTATGAGCTTTTTCGTTTGCCTCTTTTTCACTTGCACCAGCTACGATATTTATTGAATGAGTTAATGCAAGTTGTTGGAGAGCTTGATAAGTTTTAGAGTTCGGAGATTCAGCATACTTTCCTACCTCTGCTATAAAACCTGTATTAAACACTTCTGGAAAAACAACTACGTCACAACCATCAGTTTTAGCTTGAAGAATAAACTCTTCAGCACGTTCAAGGTTTTTATCGATATCTTGCCAAGCAATATTTAATGAGATAGCTGCAACTTTCATCTAGTTTTTTTTATGTTTTAAGACAAATTATAATCGAATTAAAAAATATCCAAAGGTCATTAAGTAGTTCTCAAAAGCGATAAAATTAAGCAATGGATAAGATTATCGTTCAAACTGATGACTTCGATTTAACAACTGAGGTTAATCTCGCCAAAGCAAATAACTCCAGCGTTGGCGCAATTGTAAGCTTTATTGGAACTGTCAGAGATCTTCGCTCGAAATCTCTGAGCTCTATGACGCTTGAACACTACTCAGGAATGACTGAAAAATCTCTTGAATTAATTGCTACAAAGGCAAGAGAGAAATGGGAACTTCAAAATATTACTATTATTCATCGAATTGGAACGCTAAATATCAATGATCAGATTGTCTTAGTGATAACAGCCAGTAAGCATCGTCAAGAAGCTTTTGATTCATGTAATTTTATTATTGACTACCTTAAAACTGACGCACCCTTTTGGAAAAAAGAGTTATCAAAAAATAATGAGGGATGGGTAGAGGCGCGAGTGAGCGACAAAAAACAAAAAAAACGCTGGAAATCTTAAAAATTAAAGTCTTTTGGGTTATTTAAATTAGTTAATAACTCTAAATGACTTGAAACATCTACTCTTTCTGTACGTTGCTGACGATACCAGAGCGCCATTTTGCGACCTCCATCATCTAAAAATTTATCTAAACTTTCATTAAGATTTGATTTCATAAGCGCAAATGTTGCGTGCATTATTTTACCGTCATGAGCCACACAAATATCCGAGTCACTAGATTCCATTCTTTCAATCAAAGCATCTATTAAGGTTAAATCAATCATTGGGCTGTCACAGGGAAGTACTAACAAATAATTGGAAGAGGAGACTTTTAAAGCTTTTGAAATTCCAGCTAAAGGCCCCTGATAGTCTTCTAAATCATCAACAATTACTTTGCCATATTTTGAATAGTCATCTAAACTTCTGTTTGCACTAATAAATATTTGATTTACTCTGATTTTAACTACATTAACTACATGAGCTATTAATGCAAGACCACGAAATTCAATGAGGCCCTTGTCTTTGCCACCCATTCTTGAACCTTTACCACCTGCCAAGATAACAGCTGAAATCTCATTTTTAGATATTTTTTTCACTTAATGCTTGTTCTTTTTTCAAGTTATTTGTAATTAGAAAATTTACTTGCAATTGTATAATACACACTATGAACACTAAATCAATATTACCTAATGAATACTCAAAAGGTTAACTCAAGCTCAGCAATGTTTAATGATTCGCTGATGAGTGCAGATGATGCATTATCATTTTTACTTAATTCTGCTAGTGTCTCAAACAATACAGAAACCGTTTCTTTGGATAACTCACTAGGTAGAATTTTAGCAAGCGATATTCATTCAACAATTAACGTCCCAGGCTTTGATAATAGCGCCATGGACGGTTACACTATAGCACTTGATGACAGTCAAGTATCACAAACTAACCTGAGTTTTGATATTGTTGATAGAATCACTGCAGGCTCAACTGGCAATGAATTAAAAAAAGGTTGTACTGCAAGAATATTTACTGGTGCACCAATTCCTAAAGGGGCTAATACTGTTGTTATGCAAGAAGAATGTGAACTATCCGCAGATGGTTCTCAGATTTCAGTTGCAAGAGCTATTAATTTGAATGAAAATATTCGACCAACTGGTAATGATATCCTTGAGGCTGACGTTATTCTTAGCTCCGGTAAACAAATTCAACCTCAAGATATTTCTCTAGCAGCCTCTGTTGGGGTTGGTGAGATAATCGTTTTCAAAAAAATTAAAGTTGGTGTTTTTTTTACTGGTGATGAACTAGTGGAGCCGGGAAACTCCTTATCACCTGGAAAAATTTATAACTCTAATCGCTATGCACTGGTTGCCCTTCTCAATCAGGTTGGTTGTGATGTAATTAATCTAGGAAATATTGAGGATAAGTTAGATGCAACTTGCGATGCACTTGAAACCCTTGAGGGTCAGTGTGACTTAATTATGACTACCGGTGGCGTCTCTGTTGGTGAAGAGGATCATGTCAAACCTGCCGTAGAAAAACTTGGAGAATTAAATCTCTGGAAAATTCGAATGAAGCCTGGCAAACCTCTAGCTTATGGTAAAGTTAAACAGACCCCATTTATTGGACTACCTGGCAATCCAGTATCAAGCTTTGTAACCTTTTGTATTTTTTCATTGCCATTTATAAAAAAAATGCAGGGAAACTCTAACTATGACTCTAAAATATTAAAAGTGAAAGCAAATTTTGATTCTAAGCGAGCCAAACCTAGGCGTGAGTATGCACGTGTTCGTATTGATTACTCATTGGAAACACCTTTAGCGAGCCTTTACCCTAAGCAGGGCTCGGATATAATGAGTTCTGTAGTTTGGGCCGATGGACTTATTGAAATACCTGAAAATACTACATTTGAAGCCGGAACTATACTGAACTATTACCCATTGAGTGAACTAACGAGATGAGTAAATTAACCCATATCAACGCTAATGGTGAAGCAGAAATGGTTGATGTTTCAGATAAAAATATCACTGCGCGTGAAGCTAAAGCTGGCGCAAGAGTAGTAATGCAAGCTGAAACGCTTGAGTTAATTGTCTCTGGATCACATAAAAAAGGAGATGTCCTTGCTGTTGCTAGGATTGCAGGGATTCAGGCTGCAAAAAAATGTTCTGATCTTATTCCTCTTTGTCACCCCCTGATGCTATCAAAGGTGAGTGTTGAACTTACTCCAAATAATAAAAAATGCTGTATTGATATTATTGCTACAGCCAAGCTTAATGGCAAAACTGGGGTTGAAATGGAAGCCTTAACTGCCGCAAGCATTGCAGCTCTTACGGTTTATGATATGTGCAAAGCTGTCGATCGCTTTATGCGCATTGATAATGTTCAGCTAATAGAAAAGAAAGGTGGAAAGTCGGGGCACTGGATATTACCATGATGAATAAGATAATTGATCCATATAATCGAGAAATTACTTATTTGAGAGTTTCAGTTACAGACCACTGTAATTACAGATGTCATTACTGTAGAGATGAGGATCACCAAACTCATACCAAAAGATCACAAGTTCTCTCCTTTGAAGAGATTGCCAAAATTGTTCGCCTTTTTTCAGAATTAGGAGTTACAAAAGTTCGTCTTACTGGTGGCGAACCCCTGCTTCGAAAAGATATTCTTGAACTAAGCAAAATGCTGGGAGAAATTCCAGGTCTGACTGATATCCCCCTCTCAACTAATGCGCACCTCTTGAGCCCATTAGCAACTAAGTTAAAAGCTAATGGCGTTAATAGGGCAAATATTTCAATTGACTCGATTATTCCAAAGCGCTTTAAAGAGATTACTAGGGATGGAGACTTAGCAACAGTTATTAAAGGTATTGACTCAGCAATTTCAGCTGGAATGAAACCTATTAAGCTAAATATGGTAGTCATGAAGGATATCAATGATGATGAAATTGAATCAATGATTGACTTTGCCATCGATCGAGGGGTTGATATTCGTTTTATTGAGACTATGCCTATAGGGCTAGCTGGAATAGAGGCTGTTGATAGGCATTACAGTGAAAAAGATATTCTTGAGAGAGTCTATAAAAGGTTTGGAAATAAACTTAAATCTAACAAAGCACAACAAACGGATGGTCCAGCAAAAGCACTTCATATTATTGGAACCAATACTAGTGTTGCAACGATATCAGCTGTTTCTAATAATTTCTGTAGTAGCTGTAACCGTGTTAGGTTAACAGCAAAGGGTGAATTAATTTTATGCCTTGGTCAAAAAGACTCAGTATCTCTTCGTGATGCGCTTAGGTCGGAAATGAGTGATAAAGAAATTAAGCAATTAATCCTTGATGCTATAACAAAAAAACCAGAAAAACACTTCTTTGATTCTGTAATTGACAATATTAGTAGTAGACAGATGGTGGAGATTGGTGGATGAAAATTCTCTACTTCGCCTCTCTAAAAGAGAACTTAAAAACAAACCATGACATGATGGATTTTGATTCACCAGTGACAATATCTTTAATCAAACAAAAACTAATTAAGAAGCATGGGAAACAGCACTTTCCAAATAATATCTTGTGTGCAGTTAATCATGAAATAGTCACTGCAGATACAATAGTTACTGAAGAAGATGAGGTCGCTTTTTTTCCTCCAGTTACTGGAGGCTAATAATCATATGACTGATACTAAAATTAAAATTGGCTTCCTTACTATTTCAGATAGAGCCGCGCGTGGCATATATGAAGATATTAGTGGTCCCGCAATTCAGGAGTGGATTTCAAAAGCAGTTACCAGTCCATACGAAGTAGTTTCAAAAATTATTGAAGATGAGCAACCTTTAATTGAACAAACCCTCATAGAGATGAGTGATAACCTTGGTTGTAATTTAATCCTCACAACTGGTGGAACTGGCCCAACTACAAGAGATGTAACGCCTGAGGCTACCCAAGCAGTATGTGAGAGAATCTTTGATGGATTTGCAGAGCAAATGAGAATTGTTTCGCTTCGAACTGTTCCTACAGCTATTCTTTCACGTCAAATAGCTGGCACCAGGGGTAACAGTTTAATTATTAATCTCCCTGGGAAGCCGGTAGCAATATCAGTATGTCTTGGCGCTGTATTTTTGGCTGTACCAAAATGTCTGGAACTTCTTGATGAATCCTTAATAATAATTGACAAGACTTTTGTCTCTCAAGTATTTGAGTAAATTCATTATTACACTATGTCTAATGTAAGAGACTCATCACTAGATTTAATGCGTGGTTTAGCAATCATTATGATGATTGCCTTTCACTTTATTTATGATCTTAATTCTTTTGGCTTTACTGACGTCCCTTTATTTACCCATTGGGTTGGCATAGCTTGGCGCTATTTAATTGTTTTTCTTTTCTTAAGTTCTGTTGGGATCAGTTTAGTTTTTGCACATAGCAAGAGCCTTAAACTTAAAAAGTTTCTTAAACGCTTAATCTATTTAGGTATAGCAGCATTAATGGTTTCAGCTGGAACTTACATAATGTTTCCAGATGCTTGGGTTTATTTTGGTATTCTGCATTTAATCTGGATTTCTTCTTTAATTGCAATCGCTTTTGTAAAGTTACCAAAAACTTCACTATTAATTGCTATATTAATTCTAATTAGCTCGATTTTTAATCAACCAAGTTTAAGTATTATTTCAAATATTTTTGAGCCACATTTACCTTTAGGCAGTATTGATTACTATCCTCTTTTCCCATGGATTTCCTTTGTATTTATTGGAATTTTCCTAGGTCATTACCCCCTTTATCAAAAAATATTAACTTTTAGAATGAGTTGGCTTGAGTTGATGGGAAGACATGCATTAATTATTTATTTGACGCACCAAATAATCTTGTTTGGATTAGTAAGTTTAGCTTATTACTTGCTTAATGGATAAAGCTTAAAAAGCCTATTCAATAGAGCTAAATCGAAAAACATTTACTGCAATATAGTCATTATAAGCAGTGCCTGACTGAATCTAGTTTTTTGCTTTAAGTGCTGATATTTTTGGATTTAATTTATCTTCAAGATTTAAATATAGCCCATATTTAAAAAATATAATCTTCTTCAGTTAAGACCAGTAAATCACCGTTTGATGTAATTAAACTTTTCTCTGGCATACCTCCTGGCTGAGATACAAATGCCGCCTCACCATGCTCATCCATCAAGCTAGATAATTTTGATTCAAAATATTCTTTGCTAATAAGGCTATATTCATAGTAATTTAGAAGTAAATCTTCCGCGTCAGTTGACAAGTAATCTCTTAAGTCCTCAATCCAGAAGATAACAAATGCGCCATTTGAACTGCCAAGACTAAGTGATTGATCTTCAACCATCACTAGAGCAGAGTCATCAAGTATCGACTGCAAAAAGGTTTTATCTACGTTTTTATCTTTTCTTTGAAATGACTTAAATTCATAATTATTAAATCCTAGCGTAATTGGAAAAGAAGTAGCTTTAACGTTTGATAATTCGTAGCAATATTTCTTAAGGCCTCTTCCCCTAATTCATTAGTGATAGCGCCCTCTTCAATCTCTTTCACTTTCTCTGCATACATTCTTTTAAGTGTATTTGTTGTTGCCAATATTTCATAAACACTAGGTGAATTCTTGTCTTTTGAGTCTTCTGGCAAGATATAAGGGTATTTTGGATCAAAATCTATTAATTTATCGTCTTTCTCTATAACCATCACTTAGTTAATGAAATAAACAATTGAGGTAATCTTTCAGGTAATTTTTGAATATTGTCAATTACCATAAAACGATTTTTTCCAAAAATTCTAGATACGTATTCATCAGCATATGGATCTAGACTAATACAGAATGTCACAATCCCATGACCACGCAACTCTTCGACTGCCTTTTTAGCATCCATACGAAGGTGTTGTGGGTCATCAACATCTATGTCTGCAGGTTCTCCATCTGTTAACACCAAGAGAATCTTTTTTACTGAGGTTTGCGTTAGTAAATCAATTCCAGCATGGCGTATCACAGTGCCCATCCTAGTTGATAAGCCACCTTTTATTCCAGCCAAGCGACCCTTAACTTCATCATTAAAACTATAATGAAAAGGTTTAAATCGATAATATTGAACATCATGCCTAGAGTCAGAGGCAAAACCAGAGATAGTTAAATTATCTCCAATCTTATCAATAGCCCATGAAAGCAATGATGTCGACTCTTGCATTAACTCCAAAATAGTTTTTTCACTTCCAACTACCATGTCATTTGTAGACTCTGACAGATCCATTAAAAGATTAACTGAAACATCTCTAGTATGCTGTATTTTTTTTATATATATCCTGTCTGATGGAGTTACTCCCGTCCTAATATCGGTTAGTGCTGTGACGCATGCGTCAATATCAAGCTCACTTCCCTCTTGTTGTTTTTTTAACTTAACTAGACCTTGAGGTTGCATTTGATCAATTGCATTTTTAAGTTGATTAGCAATTGGTTTATGGGTTTTTAAAATTTTATTAATTATCTCTGGGTCACCTTTTCGTAGACGCCTTTCATATAAGGTTGCCCAATTTGGTCGATAAAGTTGAAGCTGATAGTCCCATTCATTGTAATGAAAAGGCTCACTAACTGGCTCCTTGCCTTCAATCTCATTAGGACTTACACCATCTAATTCATCAGGAAAATACTCAGACTCTAACGTCCAAATCTCTTGAGCATCGTCACCAGCGGTTTCAACATCAAGCTCGTTATACATTTCCATAATATTTACATTACGGCGAACCTGTCTTTGACTAGCTGGTACATAATCATTGCCTTCAGATATCCAGTCTAGTTCCTCATAGTCCCATATATAACGGTTATCATCTCTGTATAGAATTGGAGCCGAGACAAGAGCTGATGCGCTGATTTTTACATCTGTCTCAGATTTAACAAGCTCATAATAACTTAAGCCTAAATCATAGCTCATCTCTGAAATCTCTCCAGACTCAACCATTTTTTTTCTAAATAAATCATGAAAATCTAAATTAAAGGATTGCTTGGTTTCGTAATTTGAGTCAAGTGCAGTTCTTGAAAAATCTACAAGATCAACTATAAATGGATTTAATCCCTTTAAATCTTCATCTTCGGGATGAAGTGAGATCCATATTTTCTTCATTCCAGGAAATTTTTTTAATGTATTTAATTCAACCCTTAAATCTTCAATTAATGAAATACAAGCAACCTGTAAGGGATTTAAATCGTCACCTTTAAAGGCAGAGGAAGTCTCAGTGATATGAGCTGCAGCATGCGTACAAACTGCCCTATAACAATCAATACCTGAAACAACCCTTCCTGATGAATGTTGGTAATCATCATAGGCATCTGGAATATGCATAACTCCATATTCAATGTAAGGTTTTAGCCCTTTTTTAGTTTCATAATCTCCAGAAGTAGGACGCAGAAAAAAATCACGGTTATAAAATGCTCTAAGGTAGAACTGCAACTTTCTTTGATTATCTATAAATAACGTTCCTCGCCTTTCCTGTTCAAGGATTTGAATGGCTTCTGGACTACTTAATTCAAAATAGGCAATTTGAGCTTTAAAATCTCGATTAAATGTTTCAGCACCATAAAGGACCCACCTCCTTAAGCCTCCAAGAGTTAATTTACTAGTTAGTTGATCAATATTATTAAGCATGGGTCTCATGCCTCTTGGAGCAAGCGCTATCATCCTCTCCATTAGCCTTAGATAACCCTTCATTAAATCAAAATCACTCATACGTCTTGCAACGTTAGGTAGGCTTGCAATCATAAGCACTAAAACAGATGCAGAGGTTTGTGATGACATTTTCATAATTGAGAAAACAATTTCTCCTATTATTGATTCACCTACCTCTCTTACTACCATGGGGGTCTCTTCTAAGAAAGAGATCACCATATCTTCGCCTTTACCCATTGCATGGAGCGCACCAGCAGCATCAAGATAAACCTTGAGTCCATTAGGTGTCATTACTTTTGATGCTTCTAGAAAACTGCCTGATAAAGCATCATGAAGAATGTCAGAAGGATTTCCAAACTTATGTTCAAAATCCGAAAGTTTTACTGCGCTCATAATAAAGCTTTAATCAAAAAAAGTTTCAATCGCCGCGTTTAGAGTGTCAATAATATCCAAATCATCAGTAATTGGGTTTACCATTGCAATTTTACAAGCTGACTTCTCGGCAACCTTGTTGGCAATTAATTGACCAGCATAAACACACAGTCGAGTTGATATACCCTCATCAAGCCCATGCCCAACAAGATTTCTTGCTCTTTGCGCAATTTTTACTAACTTGAGTGCAATCTCTTTATCAACTCCAGACTCCTTGGCAATAATATGTGCTTCAGTTTTTTCATCAGAATATTGAAAATTAAAGCCACAGAATCTCTGTTTAGTTGATTGCTTTAGATCCTTCATTAAATTTTGATAGCCAGGATTATATGAAATAACTAATTGGAAATCAGGGTGTGCTTTAATCAATTCTCCTTTTTTATCTAGCGGCAAAGAACGTCGGTGATCAGTTAACGGATGAATAACAACAGTTGTATCTTGACGGGCCTCTACAATTTCGTCAAGATAACAAATAGATCCTATACGTGCAGCTGTGGTTAAAGGTCCGTCTTGCCATTTAGTGCCATCTTTATCTAATAAAAAACGACCCACTAGATCTGAAGCTGTCATATCTTCATTGCACGCAACTGTAATTAGCGGTCTACCTAACTTCCATGCCATATACTCAATAAAACGTGATTTACCGCAACCGGTTGGACCTTTAATCATCATGGGCATGCGTACAGCGTACGCTGATTCAAAAAGATCTATCTCATTGTCAATAGCCTCATAATATGGTTCATTATTAATGATGTATTGCTTTAAATCTACCTTTGTATCCGACATAATATCTTTCCACTATGTTATTATTATTTTTCATCGACAGTATAAAAACTGCCTTGCCACCTAGCACTTTTAGCGTAAATTATAGTTAAAACGTATCACTAATGTCAGAAAAGGTGTGTGGTGTAAAGTCATTGTGGTGTCAACAAATTTAAGATAGAAGGTCATTGATTGCGCTATGTAGACTTTCAATTCGCTTATTAGATTGGTTAATCGACGGCAATAGGCGGTACCTTAGTCTCCGTCTTCAAGCTCTTCCGCAAGTAGCCTCTTTAAAGTATAGGTATCGTAATCGAATTCGGTTTGATCCGAAACCGCAGCCAGAACAAGGGGCGCAATGCGTGACCGCTCCTCTTTGATCTCGAAATCTTTGAACTTGGCCTCTAGCGCCTCAGCGCTCATTTGTTTCATTAGTCTCTTTGCCTTCGCTTCGAAGGTCTCGACATCAGGATTGGCGCCAGGAAGGATGTTTTCCTCGATCCAGTCCGATGCCCATTTATTGTATCTCATGCTCATGATTTTCCACCTATTTCCTGCATTATATTCTGGGGCCGGCTTCACAAGCCACTATAATCTAAACTACATTTATACTAAGTAAGTATAATCTAACCGTGACTTCGTGACAATAAAAAAAAACGCTTAAATTTTTGTATTTTAGGAACAAATTTTGCTATTTGTACCGTTTCATAAATAGGCTAATTATTAGTTACTTAAGGATTCTATGATTAGGTCACATTTGTCTCGTTGCTACTAGCTATCTGATGTATTCCTTAAGAGGAATCGTCATTGTCGTCAAAAGTAGAGGGTGTTAAGTCATCGTCATGTCGGTAAATTTCTGAGAGAAGATCATTAACTGCGTCATGTAGAATCGCAATATTTTTATTACTCGTACTTTCATATTTAGCGCGAGCTCTATCTTTTAATACAGTAAACGCTTCGGTGACTTTATTTTCCTTGTCAATAATACTGTCTGCCCAGCTTACCATATCAGAAATCTCGTGCGCCTGTTTGGTAAGGTCCATTAAAACAATATTATTAGGATCTCCAGAAAGCGCCTTCATTGAAGCCTGATGAAACTCTACTATAGTCATCTAATCTATCTCTACAATGATCTTAAGATTCAACAACAGTTTCATGTTCAATGTCAGCACCTTCGTCACCATCCATGTCTAGTGTACCTTCTTGAAACACTCGACTAGCAAGTATATCTTCTGCTTCAATAGTCATGAGATCAATTTTCTTCACCGACTTATTACTACCATTAAATAACCTATTAGCTTGGCGTAATCGCGCTCTATCCAACGCATTACGAATTGAACGTGCGTTAGCAAAATGTATCATATTCATGCGAAGATTTGTGTATTCAAGTAGTGCTTTTGCTGCATCATCACTCAATCTGTAGTTCTGTTCTGCTAGCATTAATTTAGCAATAGCCAGTAATTCATCTGCAGTATAATCAGGGAAATCGATATGATGTGCAACACGTGAACGCATACCTGGATTTGAATGGAAAAAGGTATCCATCTTGTCCTTATAGCCAGCGAGTACAACTACTAAATCATCACGATTATTTTCCATCACCTGCAACAGAATTTCTATCGACTCTGCACCGTAATCACGCTCATTTTCAGGTTTATACAGATAATAAGCTTCATCAATGAATAACACACCACCCATTGCCTTTTTTATGATTTCTTTGGTTTTAGGCGCTGTGTGTCCAATGTACTGACCAACCAGATCATCACGAGTTACGGTAACTAGTTGCCCGGTACGCACGTAGTCTAGACGATGAAGAATTTCTGCCATACGTAATGCCACTGTAGTTTTGCCCGTTCCTGGATTACCAGTAAAGCTCATGTGTAATGTTGGCGATGCGGCACTAAGTTCCATCTTATTACGTACACGATCGACTAATAACAGAGCTGCTGTTTCCCGAATACGTGTTTTAACTGGTTGTAGCCCGATTAACTCTTTATCTAATTTATCAAGCACTTCTTTCACATTGGATAAGCGCAATTCTTCTTGTAGATCTACCGGAGTATCATCTGGCAATACTATCTTAGGTGCTTGGTTTTCTTCAGTTTCCGCTTCTTCAGTCATACATCTGCTCCTGAAATTTAATTAGAACTAATTATAATAAATTTTATCAAAAAAAAGGGCAGCATAAGCCGCCCTTTTTATCTTTCAGCTATAACATTCTTATTAACTCGACAGTTAAATACCGAGTTAATATATTAAGAGCGTTCGCCTTCTGGTTTGTCGCAAGCGTAAGGCAAGATTGTATAGCCTTGTGAACGACTGTTACGCTCTTCACGAACCAAGTTGAAACCTGGCTCAACTGAAGGACGATTAACAATGTACGACATTTTCACAGATTCAGTACCGCGTGTTGAGTCTGAAGCCATTACGCGAATGTAACAGTTTGAAAAAGTCTTGCGGCATTCGTTGATTTCCATAAGAATTCCTGCAGGGTCTTCCATGTCAAACATAGGCATGCCATACATTTCCCAGTAAGTATTACGTGGATGTGGATCATCTGTGTACTCTACATTAACAGCCCATTTATTGTCTAGTGCATATTTAATTTGTGCTGTGATTTCCTCATCGGTTAAGTCAGGCAGAAACGAAAATTGTCCCTGCGTTACGCGATTACCATAGTTAGTCATCATAATTGAAACTCCTTTTATTAGTTACTGCTAGTAGCAGTTGGTACAAAGTCAGCTGTATCAGTAGACTCGTAGTTAAATGTAATGTCTTTCCATGTATCTAATGCAGCTTTTAATGGAGAACAAGTCTTCGCAGCTTTCTGCAAGATTTCTGGACCTTCAGCCATATAGTCGCGGCCTTCATTACGTGCCTGAATCATCACTTCAAGTGCAACACGGTTTGCAGTAGCACCCGCTTGAATACCTTGTGGATGACCAATTGTACCGCCACCGAACTGAAGAACAACGTCTTCACCTAAGTGATGTATTAGCTGATGCATTTGCCCCGCATGAATACCGCCAGAAGCAACAGGCATTACTTTATTTAAAGAGGCCCAATCTTGCTCTAGGAAGATACCATTTTCTAAGTTGACATCATTATGCGTCTCACGTAGTACGTCATAGAAACCATGAATCATAGCTGGATCACCTTCAAGCTTACCAACAACAGTACCGGCATGAATATGATCCACACCCGCCATGCGCATCCATTTACAGATAACACGAAAGTTCATACCATGATTTTTCTGACGTGAGTATGTTGAGTTACCAGCACGATGTAAATGCAGAATCATGTCGTTATTACGACACCATTTAGCCATTGTTTGAATTGCTGTGTAACCGATAACTAAATCGATCATTACGATAACAGAGCCTAATTCTTTAGCGAACTCAGCACGCTCAATCATTTGATCCATTGTTGCAGCAGTGACATTTAGGTAGTGACCTTTAACTTCACCAGTCGCAGCAGAGGCTTTATTAACAGCTTCCATACAGTAAAGGAAGCGATCACGCCAATGCATAAACGGTTGTGAGTTAATGTTCTCGTCATCTTTTACGAAATCCAAACCACCTTTGAGTGCTTCATAAACCACGCGACCGTAGTTACGACCCGATAGACCTAGTTTTGGTTTCGTTGTCGCGCCAAGCAGTGGTCGACCAAATTTATCCATACGCTCACGTTCCACAATAATACCTGTAGCGGGACCATCAAATGTTTTCAAGTATGCAACTGGGAAATGCATATCCTCTAAACGAAGCGATTTAAGTGCTTTCATACCGAATACGTTACCAATAATAGAAGCGGTTACGTTAGCGATAGAGCCTGGCTCGAATAAATCCATATCGTAAGCGATATAGATGAAGTACTGAGCTTCTGTATCTGTGCCAGGGCCTGTGTTAGGAACGAGGTCACATTTGTAACATTTAGCACGATATAACTCACATGCTGTTAAGCGGTCAGTCCAAACAACTGTCCAAGTCGCTGTAGATGATTCACCAGCAACACCAGCCGCCACTTCTTCTGGGTCTACACCTTTTGATGGTACAAGACGGAAAATTGCAATTACGTCTGTTGAAATAGGTTCATAGTCAGGCTGCCAGTAACCCATATTTTTATACGAAATTACGCCAGATTTATAGCGCTCTTTCCCTTTTATTCCTTTTGATGTAGCCATTTTTTAAGCTCTCCTTACAATTTAAAGAACCATAATAATACAATAATTTATAAATAATGTAAAATCATATTTATTTATAAAATCATAAGTTTAAATTATGATTAATTACACTTTAAAACAGCTCTATAGCTTCGAAGCTGTGATTAGATTAGGCGGATTTACAAGTGCGAGTAAAGAGTTACATATAACTCAACCGGCAGTCTATATGCAAATTCAACAGTTACAAGAAAGCATTGGTGCAAAATTATTTAATATCAATGGCAAAAAAATAATACCTTATTAAAATCTATATTTAACTTTAAAAATTGCTATTTGTAGTTCTTAATTTGTATCAATTTTTTCAACCTTTCTTGAATTTTCAATTGCACTACGGTACCAAGCTATAGCTTTTTCAAATTGATATTCTTTGATATTATTTCTTCTGCAATATGCACTTGCTTTGCTTTCTCTTAAATTTTTATCTGTGCTTTGATCTAATATATAATTCATATATAATTCCAGTAAGAAAATGCTTTAGTTGAAAAGGAAGGAGAGACAAAACAACTAAAGCATTTTCTTACTGGACTTGTTGACGAATCTGCTTATCATTCATTGCAGGTAGGTATGAAAATGTTTCAAATTTTCTGCTTGAATTATCACCAAGGTGTGAAGGGTAATCTTGGACTTTGCTCATAATATTTTTCTTATGTTAGTTTTTCTAGTAATAAAAATTGATAGTTAGGCTACTTATGCTGAATATCCAGCTTATCAACTGTATATTAAAAATGAAATCATTATAAAGCCTAATATAAATAATGTAAAATAACATTTATTTATAAAATCATAAGTTTAAATTATGATTAATTACACTTTAAAACAGCTCTATAGCTTCGAAGCTGTGATTAGATTAGGCGGATTTACAAGTGCGAGTAAAGAGTTACATATAACTCAACCGGCAGTCTATATGCAAATTCAACAGTTACAAGAAAGCATTGGTGCAAAATTATTTAATATCAATGGCAAAAAAATTAGTCCAACATTTATTGGTGAAAAACTTTATAAGACTGCAGTAAAAACAATCAATATCGTAGAGATCTCAAAACTTGATATTGATGAAAGCCTCAAGCCAGATGCTGGGCACCTGCAGATTGCAGTTGCAACAACTGCTAACTCATTTATAAGCAGCTTACTATCTAAATTCAAAAAAGAATATCCAAAAATGACTTTTTATATCGATGTAACCAATAGAAAAGCATTACTCAATAACCTAAAAAATAATAATGCAGATTTAGTAATAATGGGAGAGCCACCAAAAAATATCCCGTTAATTTCTCATGCATTTATGAAAAATCCGTTGATTGCAATTGCACACCCTGAAAACGACCTACTAACTAAGAAGAAAGTTACAGTTAAGGACTTGGAAAAGGAGACTTTACTTACAAGAGAAGTTGGATCAGGTACGCGTATCACAATTGAGCGCTTTACAGGATTAAATTTTAATTCAGATATTCAAATTAATTCAAATGAGGCTATTGTAGAAGCAGTTCAAGCAGGCCTAGGAATTGGATTTGTTTCTATGCATTCAGTTAACCTTCAGCTAAAAAATAAAATCATTAAGCAACTCAATGTTGAGCCATTTCCTATCGTAAGGCAGTGGCATATAGTTCATCATGCAGAAGCAGAGTTAACACCAATTGCAAGGCGATTTAAGAAGTTTATTATTGATAATACTCAGGTTGAAAAATATCTATAAATTAGGTACGATATTCCGCATTAATTTTAACGTAGTCATATGAAAGGTCAGTTGTCCATACACTTTCAGTGGTGTTGGCTTCGCCTAAGTCAATTCGAATTATTATTTCTTTTTTTCGCATTTCCGCACTACCTTGACTCTCCGTGTAGTCTAAGCTTGGCTCACCAGAGGTAATAATCTGCAAGTCATTCAAATAGATGTCAATATTTTTAATAGAGATTCCTGTGACCTTTGAACGCCCTACTGCGGCTAAAATTCTTCCCCAATTTGCATCACTTGCAAATAATGCTGTTTTAACTAATGGAGAATGTGCAACTGTATATGCAACTTCCAAGCAGTCTTCAGTTGAAGTAAGGCCACCAACTTTTATTTCTACAAATTTAGTTGCACCTTCACCATCCTTAACAATCATCTGTGCAAGCGCTTTTGTTATTTCATTAAGGGCATTTTGAAATTCATCTTCACATTCATCCAATCTAACGCCAGATTGATTCGTAGCACTTAAAGTACATGCATCATTTGTTGAAGTATCACCATCCACTGTAATACGATTAAACGACTGGTCAACTGCAATATTTAAACAATCTTGCAACTCTTTTTTAGATGCACCAATATCACTAACTATAAAACTCAACATTGTAGCCATATCAGGTCGAATCATCCCTGAGCCTTTAGCAACAGCAGTAAGTGTTACACTATTTTCATTTATATCAAATGATATTGAGCAAGATTTTTCAACTAAATCCGTTGTTAATATAGCTTTAGATAACATACTCATACCTTTTACTGAAAGGTTTTCAATAAGCTTATTTGTACTTTTTTTAAATGGCTCTAGAGGTAATAATTGACCAATTACTCCAGTTGAAAATGGCAAAATTTGTTCAGGCTTAATTCCAAGTTTATGAGCAAGTATTTCACAAGTTATATAAGCATCTTCTAGCCCCTTCTTGCCAGTTCCAGCGTTGGCATTTCCACTATTAATTAAAAGGGCTTGTATATTTGAATTTAAATGATTTTTAGCAACTATAACTGGAGCTGCACAAAAGATATTTTGAGTGAAAACAGCAGCAGTGTTAGTACCCTCAATAAGCGAAATTAAGGACAAATCTAAAGCATTATTTTTCTTTATGCCAGAAGCGATTGAGGAGCATTTAACACCTTTTATTTCAAGTAAATCAATACTCATACAAATAATCTAGAGGGGTAAATAATAAAAAGCATTTTACCTAATTCAATTAACAGCTATTCTATTTTAAGGTTTGGCCTTTAAAACCTTAATATTGCTCACTATCGAGCTTATGAAATAATAGCATTATAACTGCACCAAAAAAAACCATCATTAAAGCTGGTATTGCTGCCCTCTCATACAATCCTTCAGAGCTTAATTCAAAAACCCGAATTGCCAATGTATCCCACCCAAAGGGTCTCAATAAATACGTAGCGGGAAGCTCTTTCATTACATCAACTGCAACTAATAATCCTCCTGCTAAGATTCCTGGTGTCATCATTGGAAGATAAACTTCTTTAATCAAGCGAAACCTTGAAGCACCCAGTAGTCTAGCACTTTGTTCATATACAGGCTTTATCTGCTCACCAGAAGCACTGGTAGAATTATATGCGATTGCCATAAACCTAGAAACGTAAGCAAAAAGCAATAAAGCCACTGAACCAAAAAGAATATGGTTAATCGATGAACCACCAAAATATATACTGATTAATGAGATATTTTGAACACCATAGAGCAAACCAACCGCCATAACTGATCCAGGGAGTGCATAACCAAGAGTTGAAAACCGTATTAATAATTGTAAACTTTTGCTGCCTGATTTTCGACGACTAGGTAGAGCTAATATTGTTGCAATAACAACTGTTAACACTGTAGCACTAACAGTCAAAATGCCACTAGAAGTAAAATAGTCAAAATACCGTTCACTCCACTCTACAGAAAACAAATCAGCACTCCAAATTAGTATTTGCAGCAATGGCATAGCAAAGGAAAGCATAAAAACACCAAAAACAAATAAAAAGATTAGCCAGCCACTTAGCCCTTTTGCATAGTAAGCCTTAATATGGGAGACATCAGAGGAATAATATTTAGCTTTGCCTCTAGCTTTTCTTTCAAAATAGATAAGAAAAAAAGATACAACTACTAGCAAAGAAGCTAATTGTGCAGCAACTTCAATTGAACGAAAATCTCCCCATGCAGAATATATAGCAGTTGTAAAAGTTGAGTAATTAAATAATGAAACAACGCCAAAATCTGCCAAAGTTTCCATAAGAGTAACTAAAACACCGGCTGCTATTGCAGGCCTTGCAAGTGGAACTGAAATTTTCCAAAAAACACGTAGAGGTTTAGCACCTAGTATTTTTCCAGCTTCTATCATTTGAATTTTTTGACGCTTAAATGATGCCCTTGCCATCATATAAACATAGGGATAAAAAACCAGTATAAATGTTAATATTATTGCCCAATGCCCTGAACGTATATCAAAACCAGGAATTCCCAGATACTCCCTAAGCCATACCTGTGCATAACCAGAATAGTCAAACACACCAAGATAAACAAATGCTAACACATAAGCTGGGATTGCAAATGGAAGAAAAAGTGCCCACTCAAGCCAAGCTCGACCAGGAAAATCTACCATAACAACGAGGTAAGCCAAGACAGTTCCTAAAACGCTCACCCCAATACCAACTCCAATAAGCAGAATCAAGGTTGAAGAAACTAACTCTGGTAATAATGTTTGAGCAAAATGAGACCATAGATCACTGCCTGGGACTAACCAAGCTGAACCAACAACAAATATTGGAAGAGCAACTGTTAAAGCTAACATGCCTATCCAAATATTTGATTTGAAGAATATCTTTTTCATTGATAGAAGGACGCAAAAATGTCTTCTATTTTAATACAAATTATCCAGGGCTTATAAAAAGCCCTAGATAAAGTTAATTGAATTATTAAACTTCTATTTATAACCCAACCTTTGCATTAATTTAACTGCATCAGCTTGCAACTCACCAGCAATAGAAAGATTCATTTTGTCTTTCTTAAAACTTCCCCATGAAGAGACAATTTCATCTGAATCAATATTTTGATTCGCAGGATACTCCTTATTAAGGGAGCCATAAATAGATTGAGCTTTTGCTGATGATAACCATTCAAGGAGTCGCATTGCTCCACTTGGATTCGAAGCATGTTTAGTTATACCAGCTCCTGAGACATTAACATGGACACCAGTAGTTTCTTGATTAGCCCAGAAAAGTTTAATCGGAGCATCAGGCGTTTTCTCAATTAATCGTCCATAATAATAAGTGTTAACTAAGCCAACATCACACTGACCCGCGATTATAGCGTCCATTACATGAGAGTCTTTAGCGTTAGGAACTGCTGCCAAATTGTTCACCCAACCACTAATAACCTCTGAAGCTTTTTCTTCTCCTTGATTATAAATAATTGATGCAACAAGAGACTTTGTGTAAATTTTCTTACTAGTTCTTAAACACAGTTTTTTATTCCAGTTGTTTGAGGCTAAGTCACCATAAGTTGATAATTCAGAAGGATTAACACGGTCTGAACTATAGACGATAGTTCTCGCTCTAACTGACAAACCAGTCCATAATCCATTTGGATCTCTTAAGTAAGAAGGAATATTACTTTTAATTGTTTCAGTACTAGCACTTTGAAAAATATCTTGTGTCCCTGCATACCATAAATCACCTGCATCTACTGTCATAAACATATCTGCTGGAGTATTTGAACCTTCTAATTTGAGACGCTCAATTAAATCACTGCCACTTCCAGTTAAATAATTAACTTCAATGCCAGTTTGTTTGGTGAATTGCTCAAATAGAGGTTGAATTAAATGCTCTTTTCTCGAACTATATACCGTCACTTCAGCATCAGTAGCTGCTTGAATTTGAGATACCGAACCCATTAAAAGGGTAGATATTGTTATAGAGAGAATGGTTAAACGTTTTTTATTCATAGCTTATTTCCTTAATTAAATTATTGTAAATGATAATCATTATTATTATCATTTGCGTATCTTACATAATATTAAATAAGAAGCAACTGTTTTTTTTCAATTTTTCCAATTTTATCTGCAAAAGTATCAGCTTCAATTTCATCATGAGTTACGAGTATTGAAGTAACAGACTGTTTCTTCAATATAGACCTAACATCTTTAATAAGTTCTTTCCGATGCGATTTATCTAAACTGGAAAAAGGTTCGTCAAGCAATAATAGCTTAGGTGACTTCGCTAAGGCTCTAGCCAATGCAACTCTTTGCTGTTCACCACCTGAGAGTTGATGCGGATATTTTTTTTCAATACCCTTAAGATTTATTAATTCAAGTAGTGAAGCAACTCTTTCAACTTTTTGTTTTTTTGAGAGTTGATCAATTCCAAAACTAATATTTTGAAAAACAGTCATATGGGGGAATAGAGCATAGTCCTGAAAAACCATTCCAATTTCTCTAAATTCTGGCTTTACAAAATGAAGGCCATCATTGCTTAAGTCATTTCCATACAAAGCAACTGCTCCATCTTTTGCATCTTCTAATCCTGCAATAAATCTAAGTGCTGAGCTTTTGCCGCTTCCACTATCACCTAATAAGGCAAAAATATCTCCACTTTGTAGATCTAAATTGAATCCATCCAATACTTGATTTTCATCAAAAGAGATTGATAAGTTACTTACATTTAGCATTTTGTAAACCTAAATAATAATGATTATCATTATTATATAAGAGTAACCACCAAAATGTAGAATAATAAAATGGAAATTAAAGTCTACTAAATTATAGGTAATTCATCTGCAGCTCTAATACTAAGCCATTCAGGACCATCATCTGTAATAACAATATTTTCTTCATGAACCATTTCTTTGCCTGGAAGGAATGCCATTCCTGGTTCCAGTGTTAAAACGACACCTGGCTCGAGAACAGTGTTATCAGTTGCAGTGTTTGAAGGCCATTCGGTTAGTTGCATTCCTAAGCCATGGCCTAGCCTACCAACGGTATTACCCAAAGCACCACCTTTTTGTAAAACATCGTTCATGGCATTAAATACATCAGTAGTTGTATTGCCAGCTTGGCATGCCTTAAAGCCTGCCTCAGTAGCCTCATAGGCAACTCTATATGCCTTTTTAGCTTCATCACATATATAACCAAAGGCATAGTTTCTATCAAAGTCACAGTAATAACTATCAAATACTGAGCCAGTATCAATAATAAACAGATCGCCCTCTTTGATGATTTTCTCTGTTGGCCCCATAATGATTGAGCCATAGCCATCTTTACCTGAACCGGAGACTATATAAGGGGAATCGTCTGCACCTAGCGCAAGAAGGTGCTGTTTAAAGCGTTTACAATTTTCACGTTCACTTTCACCTGCCTTAAGAAAACCCTCTAAATCTATAAAGCCTTGAGAGGTTATCTGACAAATATGTCTTATCTTTTCAATTTCAGCTGTTGACTTAACAAAACGAACCTTTCTGAGTATTTTGTTTGCATCTTTAATCTCTACACCTGATAAAGAACTGATTAGGTATTCGTAATCACCCAATGGCATTCTTAGTGTACTTTCAAGAGTTTTAGGAACTCCGAGGCATTTGTTCTTTCCAATTAAAGAGTTAATTTTAGATAGCAGCATGCTAATACCATCATCTTCTGGGTTAGGTGAAGTCCAGGTTTGAATATCATCAATCCATGTCTCTCTCATTCCTGATTCACCAATTGTTGGAATAATGGCTTTTGGCTTCCCATCACTTGGAATTAAAACATACCAAGGTCGAGTTGGACTCTGGAAGAATTGTGTTTTAAATCCAGTGTAGTATTCAATGTCAACTTGAGTCGTTAATAAAATAGCATCCATCTTTGAGTCAAACATAAGCTTCTGAATTTTATTAAGCCTGTTTTCGTATTCAGATACCTCAAAACCTCTACTTGGATTAACCATAGCTTACTCCTATAAGATCAAAAACCGTTCATGACCTTTTCTGAAGATCTTCCAACTAATTGTTCATACATTGTCTCATCAGTATCGCCTTCAGTTCCAAAAAAAAGAATTCTGGAATTCTCATTAAGCAATAGCTTACTTTTAAGATTCTCATCATTACACGCTATAAGAAAGCCTGCCAATCCAGCAACCGCAGATTCTCCAGCAACAATTGGCTTGTCTCTATTGGAGAGAAGCTGCATAGTTATAGAAATTGAATCATCTTGTATGCTTAAAAAATGTGGAACATAACTTTCAAGTATAGACCACGCTAAAAGTGAAACTTCGCCACAAGCAAGTCCTGCCATCACTGTATCCAAATCTCCATAAACTACTGTCGGCTCACCATTAACTGCACTTTGAAATAGGCAGTCTGCGTTTGTTGGTTCAACAACAACAAAGATTGGAGGACAATCCATACCCTCTACTAAATAAGATACTACCGCAGCTGGAAATCCTCCGACGCCTCCTTGTAAAAAAACATGCGTTGGCACTTCTTCCATTTGCTTCATGGCCTCATCAACCATCACTGTGTAACCCTGCATAACGTCTTTTGGAATATCTGTATAACCCTCATAAGAGGTATCAGATACAATATAGTAACCGTTAGCCTCAGCGACATCAGCTGCAATACGAACTGATTCATCATAGTTACCTTTGATTCGATTCACTATAGCGCCGTATTTAGCTATCGCTTCTTCTCTAACAACACTCACAGTACGATGAATATAAATCTCACAATTGCATCCAAATTTTTCAGCACCCCAAGCTACCGATCTTCCGTGATTGCCATCGGTTGCACAACAAACAGTTATTTTTGAGGTTATCTCTGAATATGTGCCTGCAATTAAATCAAAAGAGTTTGCATCAATGCCTTGCTCATTTAATTTTTTTATTAAAAGATTGGCTACCGCATAAGCCCCTCCCAGTGCCTTAAAGCTTTTAAGAGAGAATCGATGACTTTCATCCTTATAGACTATTAAAGAAACGCCACTATCACTTGCTAAATCAGATAGCGAGTGTAATGGAGTGGACTCATACCCATCCCAAGAAGTAATTTCTTTATTGGCTAGCTCAAATGACTCAAGGCTCAAAATATCTTGATACCTATAGTCAGATCCAGCTTGAATATTTAAATTCTCGAAGTGTCGTGTTGAATGAATTAGGTGCTTATATTGATTAATCATAATTATAAAAATATTTAATAGGTGTAGTATTAATTAATATTATTAATAAATTTTTTAAGAAATTCTTTAGTTCTTCTCTCTGCTGGATTTGAAAAAATATTTTCAGGTTTTCCAGACTCCACAATCTGACCGCCTTCAAAAAATAGCACTCTGTCAGCAAATTCACGCGCAAAATTCATTTCGTGAGTAACCGTTAACATCGTTGTATCAGTATCAGATGCTAATTTACGAAGAACAGTTAATACTTCATCAACAAGTTCTGGGTCCAAAGCAGATGTGACTTCATCAAACAACATAATCTTTGGCTCCATAGCTAGTGCTCTAGCTATTGCAACACGTTGCTGTTGGCCACCCGATAATTCATGGGGATAATGATCTTTTTTGTCGTTTAGCCCAACTAAATTAAATAATTCTTCAGCCTTTTCTTTAGCTTCAGGTTCAGTTTTTTTCTTTACTAAACTCTGAGGTTGCTTAACATTTTCAATAGCAGTCAAATGAGGAAATAAATTAAATTGTTGAAAGACCATCCCAATATGATCACGCATTTTGTGTAAATGATTTACAGAAGCGGGAATAATTTTTCCATTATTTTTTTCATGCCATAAATATTCACCATTAACTGTAACAAAACCATCATCGATAGTTTCCAATGTCATCAAAATTCGTAAAATTGTTGTCTTTCCAGAACCACTAGGCCCTATTAAAGCTAATTTTTCACCGTCTTTCACTTCCAAATTTAAATTATTTAAAACCTTTAAATCACCGAAAGCTTTTGAAACATTTTCAAACTGTATAATATTATTCATAGTATTAGATTTTTAGTTAATTATTAATTTGGTTTAAGTATCTTTATTAAGAGTTTCTGGATTTTTAAAAATGTTAACGTCCACAATTTCCTCTTTATTTGCTTTTTTCAATTCTACTAAAGTTGTATGGCAACTTGGGCCTTGACCTAAAGAAGAAGTTCCAACATCTTTAGTAAGTACATTAGGGTTTCCATGTCTCTCTAAATTTAAAGCATAATCTGGATCAAACCAGGCTCCAGTAGATAGAACAACAACTCCAGGCATCACATTATCAGAAATATTTGCCCCTGCTAATACCCTCCCTCTTTTATTAAATAGCATAACAATATCACCATTTTTAATATCTCTTTTTGAAGCATCCGATGAATTAATCATCACAGGCTCTTTTCCATTTATTTTACTATTTTGGCTATTGACCGCATTATCAAGCTGACTGTGGAGTCTATGCATTGGTTGATTTGAAATTAAATGTAATGGATACTTATCAATATTTCCTAACCACTCATAAGGTTCAAACCAATATGGGTGAGAGAGACAATCACTTAATTGAAAATTAGAAATAGTTTCAGAGGATATTTCTATTTTTCCTGAAGGTGTATTTAAAGGAAAATTAATTGGATCTTGTCTAAAATCATTAAACATAATTTTTTCAACTTTTGGAGATGGAAGTTCAAAATATCCTTTTTCCCAAAATTCTTCAAAACTTGGAAAACTTATATTTTTTTGATGAGCTTTTGAACTATTATTCCATATAAATTTTATCCAATCCAATTCACTTCTACCTTCGGTAAATGATTCTAGAAAGCCCAGTTTTTTTGCTAAACCTGAAAATATTTCATAATCAGTTTTTGAATTTTTAAAGCTTTTCATAGCTTTTTTATTCGCTACAATTGTTGGATCTCTTGGATTCAACATTAAATCATTTCTCTCTAAAGCGGTGTTAGCTGGAAAAATAATATCAGCATGACGAGCTTGAGAATTCCACCAAATTTCATTAACAATTATTGTATTAGGTTTTTGCCAAGCCTTGACCAGTCGATTTAAGTCTTGATGATGATGGAAAGGATTTCCTCCTGCCCAATAAATTAATTTTATATCAGGATATATTAATTTCTGACCATCATAATCAAATTCTCTTCCTGGATTTTCCAACATATCCGTTACTCTTGCAACAGGAATAAAATCTTTTATTTTATTTATACCTTGAGGTAAACTTTGCCAAGGTAATTTATGAAATGAGTCACCTGTGCTATTCACACTAGAATATCCAAATCCAAAGCCTCCACTTGCTGTTCCTATATGACCTAACATAGCCGCAAGAGTTATTCCCATCCACAGAGGCTGCTCTCCTCTCGATGCTCTTTGCAGACTCCAAGATAAAGAAATCATGGTTTTTTTTGTTATTATTTTATCTGCTAATTCATTGATTGTATTAACTGGAATATTAGTAATTTGTGATGCCCATTCAGGACTGCATTCTTGATTATTTTTTTTCCCTAATACATAGTCAGCAAAACTATCGAATCCTACAGTATATTTATTTATAAAATCCTTATCATAAGAATTATTTTTAATCAAAATATAAGCAAGAGCCAGCATTAAAGCAGTATCAGTATTTGGTCTGATAGGAACTTGCTTTGCTTTTAAAAATTTAGGAGCGTCATCTATAAGAGGACTAATATTAATAAACTCAACTCCCTTATCAAAACACTTCTTCATGCCTAACTTGGTAATATGTTTCCCTACGCCTCCAGCTGAAACTTTAGAATTTTTTAATGGCATTCCTCCAAACATTAATATTAATTCACACTCCTCAGATAAAGCGTCCCATGAAGTATGTTCATCTAATGTTGAATATAAATCTAAACCAATTATGTGAGGCAAGAGAGTTTGCGCTGCAGCGTATGAATAACTTTGAAATGATGTGCTAAAGCCTCCAAATAAATTAAAGAAACGATTAACTTGGCTTTTAGCATGATGAAATCTTCCAGCGCTTGCCCATCCATACGAACCCGCATAAATTGCTGAATTACCATAAGCATTTTTAGTTTTTAATAACTCTTTAGATGCAAGTTCAAAAGCTTCATCCCAACTTATAGGAATAAAATCGTCTTGGCCTCTTTTGCCATCACTTTTACCTTTATTATCCAACCATCCTTTTCTTACGTGAGGTTGTGTAATTCTCAAATTATCGATAGCAGCATCAGCCAAACCTAAGCCAAATTCTGTTGGAGAAGAATCTAATTCCCAATTATCTAATTTTATTTTTTTATTCGCATCTACTGAAAATTTATAAGTTCCCCAGTGCGAGCTTACATAATTCATCGAGCCGCCTTTATTGGTTTATATTTCTTTTCTAATCTCATTGCTATCATTGCTGATGGTATTGATACAAGCAAAAAGAATACCCCAACCAACGTCATAGGTTCCAGATATGTGTAATGACTATTACTATATTGATCAGCTGCTCTAAATAATTCAACTACAGTAATAGCAGCTAGTAATGGTGTTTCCTTAAACATTGTAATTAAATAGTTTGCAAGTGGCGGTATCATCGGAGGTATAGCTTGAGGCAAAATAACATGCTTCCAAGCTTGATATGGATTATAGTTTAGTGATCTCGCAGCTTCCCACTGCCCTTTAGGAACATTATCAATGCCCGCTCTAAAAACTTCAGACGTATACGTGCTAAAGTGAACACCTAAAACGATTACGCCGCATGTAAAAGCTTCTAAGAAAATTCCAAAGTCAGGTAGAACATAAAACACAATATATAACTGAACTAAAATTGGCGTCCTTCTCACAAACTCAGTCAACCAATATAAGGACACCCGTGTTGACTTCCTATTAGACATTTTAAGAATGGCTATTGCTAAGCCCAAAATATAAGCAATTAATGATGCAACAATCGTAGCTTCAATTGTTACTACTAAACCCTTAAGTAGCTGCGGTAAAACATCGAAAGCAACGTCCCAACTCCAATTCATAACTATTTTTCTCCCGCAGTCATAATATTTCTGCCTTTAGAAAACTTTTTAGCAATCAAATCAACTATCTTTACTAAGACTGAAGCAATAATAAAATAAATAACTAGTATTACTAAAAATGGCTCTAAAGTTAAAGCAGTTTGAACCCTAATTATATGAGCCATGAATGTTAGATCTGAAATAGTAATAAGAGAAGCAACTGCTGTTAATTTCAACAGCTCTATAAGTAAATTCCCGAATGTAGGAATCATAATTGGAATTGCTTGAGGAATGATTACGTATCTATATTTCTTGTAACTTGAATAATTTAAAGCTTTTGAAGCTTCATGTTGGTCTTTATCAACTGCAAGTATAGCGCCTCTCACAACTTCTGACCCATATGCACCAACATTACAACCACAGGCTATTACACCAGCAGTTAGGGCATCAAAATATATTCCCCACATTGGTAAAACAAAATAAATAAAAAACATTTGTACGAGGGCTGAGCTACCTCGAAAAAATTCTAAATAAATTATTGCTACTACTCTGATTGATTTAAATGATGATATTCTTGAAATTCCCACAATAAATGAAATAACAAGAGCAAGAATCGCCCCTAATACAGTTAACTCTATCGTCGTGATAGTTCCTTTAATTAGTATCGGGTAAAAATAAAAGACTTCATTCATAAATAAACTCTAACATAAATAAACTCTAAAAAAAACTGCCCTGAAATATTTACAGGGCAGAATAGGTTATAAAATAAACTCTAAAACAAACTCTGCCCCTAATATTTACAGGGCAGAATAGGTTATAAAATAAATTTATTCACCGTCAGGACATTGCGTCAAGTATGACTTCGTAGCAGTTGCAGCCGCTGAGAAACCATAAGGTTCAATAATAGCTGCAAATTTACCAGTAGCTTTTAAGAAAGCTAAAGCCCTATTATATTCAGACCTGAACTCTTTATCATCCATATTAAATGCTGCACCCGCACAACCCATTGGAACACCTGCAACAGGCATTACCAATGCAATGCTTGGATCATTAGTTTTCTTTAGTAAATCTGCTGTACCTAGACCTGATAAAGCAAATACATCAACTCTACCCTGTTGTAGCATTTTAATACCACTCGGAGGTGTATCAAAATAAACAATCTGATCAGCACTTACACCGCGCTCTAATGCATATTTTTCTTCAGCACAACCAGCACAAGTTGTCATTTTTAAATCTGGGTTAGCAGCAATATCTTCATAAGTTAATAGATTATTTGGGTTGCCAGCTGGAACTGCAAAAGCTTCCGCTCCACATAAATCAGGCTCAGAATAAATGATAGACTCACATCTACCAGGTTTAATATAAAGACCAGACGTAGCCATATCTACTCTTCTTGCCTGAAGGGCAGGAATCATAGCACCATACATAATAACTTGTGCTCTTAATTCATTAACACCTAAAACTTCTAGTACTGCTCGTGCAACATCTGGTGCAGCACCTGTTACGTATCCATCAGATTTAATGTCACTGTAAGGTGGTTCATTAGCAACAGCAACTGTTGCATAACCTTGTTTCTTAAGTTTTTTTAATGTATCAGATTCTGCATAAGAAGTTTGTGCAAAGCCCAATATAATAAAAAAACATGTAAAAATTGAAATAATTTTTTTCATAAAGTTCTCCTTTTTTATTATGAAATATAAGTTTAACACTACCATTAAGACTAGAAAGATTTAGATTTGTTAAAATTTGCATAATTTATGCATTATTTAAATTTTTTTAAATAAATTATGTGATAATATTAAAATATGAACAAATTAGATCGTTTTGATTACAAAATCCTAAAAATTGTCCAAAAAAATAACAAGGTTACCTCTCAAAAGTTAGCTAATGAAGTAGGCTTATCATCCTCAGCCTGTCAAAGAAGATTAAATTCAATGCGTAAAACTGGCATTATAGAAAGAGATATATCAGTTTTAGATCGCAATCAACTAAATAGAAAAATTACCATAATAGTTCAGATACAGAGTGATATAGAGGGCACGGAACCTGATATTCAATTTAAAAAAAAAATGTTTGAGTCCCCAGAGGTAATGCAGTGTTATTACATTACTGGTGAGTATGATTATGTTTTGATAGCCACCTTTAAAGAAATGGAGGATTATGAAGATTTTACAAAAAAATATTTTTTAGAAAATCCAAATATAAAACACTTTAAAACAATGGTTGTTATGAATAAAGTAAAAGAAAATTTATCTATTCCAATTAATTAATATTGTTAATAAATTTTCTAAGAAATTCTTTATAACTTAGGTGTATTGTCTTGTGTCAATTGTCGCCTCTCAATTGTAATCGATGCGATAGTAACTAAAATGATACCCAAAGCCTGGATATTTGTAATTGAATCAGAGTATACAATAAAGCCAATAATCAAAACCATAAGGGGCTCAGAATAACCAACATTTGCTGTTCTAGTGGGCCCATACTTTTTAACAGCAATATGATAAAAGAACAACCCACATGCAAATAATGTGCCTGAAATTAGTGATAAGATTATGCCTTCATTAGCAGGCCAAGAAATACCTGATTCGTTCAAAAACAAAGCCAAAAACATAAGCATTGGTATAAGAGTTGTAAATTTAACTATTTCCCAGTTTCTAAGGCTTCTAACTTTTGGAGTCAGGAAAAATATTAGTGAAAGAGATATTGCTGAAAGCAACGAAAGCAGTATTCCAATTACCAGCGTGTGGACGCCTTCAGAGCTTTGTGAAATTGCAACAATACCTATAGTCGCTAATATAAACATCACAATAGTAGTTAAATCGAGCGCTCTTCTTTTTGATAAAGTCACCATTAAGTAGGTTATTAAAGGGTAGGTATATAAAATAACACTTGCAAGTCCTACTGACATATATTTAACTGCCTCAACAAAGAACCATGACTGAATACCAAATAAAAATGAAAGAATTATCAACCAAAAGCCAATTTTATGTTTTTTAATTTTAGTAAATGAAAAAAAACTTTTTGTGACTAATAATGAAGAACAAAAAGTTGTGGCAAATCGAATAAATAAAAATAAAAAAGCACTCACCTCTAAAGAGTATATTAAAGGCAGCATGCTAACATTTAGTGCGTAAAAAAAAGCAGATAAAAGTGCGAATCGAACAATGAACATCTTGGCCTCAAGTCAATAAAAATTTCTAAAACAGATTTTATAAGATAAATTTATAGTAAATTTAGTCCATTTCAAGTGAAAACTAGTATTTTTTTTCCAAATTTTAGACACATTAGGATATCATTGCCGCTGAATTTTATTTTAAGGAGTTAGGATGAACATTGATGCAAATATAATTGCCCCAGCACTTGGTGTTTCAGGTCTTTTAGTAGTATTAATTATTTACCAATGGATTAAAAAACAACCAGGTGGCAGTGGTTCTGTTGAAAAAATTGGTGAACAAATTCATATTGGTGCTATTGTTTTTATGAAACGAGAATATCAAATGCTTAGCATCTTTGCATTAGCTTTACTTATCCTACTTTACTTTTTCCTTGGTTGGGAAAGCGCATTATGTTTTGCAATAGGTGCTGTTGCATCAGCTACTGCTGGCTATATTGGCATGAATACAGCAACTATTGCTAATGTAAGAACTGCCCAAGCAGCTCATGATGAGGGAAGCGCCTCAGCACTTACTGTTGCTTTCTTTGGTGGCTCAGTTATGGGTCTTTCAGTTGCCGCACTTGGTCTCTTAGGATTAGGTGGCTTATATTACTTTTTTGGTGAAACACATTCAGAGGCACTACATGGCTTTGCAATGGGCGCCTCAGTTGTAGCACTATTTTCTCGTGTCGGTGGCGGTATCTTTACTAAGAGTGCCGATGTTGGTGCAGATTTAGTTGGTAAATTAGAGGCAGGCATTCCTGAAGATGATCCTCGTAATCCAGCAGTTATTGCTGACAATGTTGGGGATAATGTTGGTGATATTGCTGGCATGGGTTCAGATATTTTTGAGTCATACTGTGGTTCAATGATTGCAACCATTGCAATCGCTTCAACTCTTTCAGCTATAGCTTTAGACAAGCTTGGTGGAAATCAAAGTGAATTAATGTTTTTACCCCTTGCTCTTGCATCATTAGGTTTAGTTTGTTCAATCATCGGTATTATTTTTGTGAAGATGTCATCGAATAAATCACCAGAATCTGCACTCAGAATGGGAACGATTGGTTCGGCGATTCTTTTTATTATTACTTCTTATTTCTTAATTGACCAGCTTGAAGTTGCCAATAATATTTGGGCGGCTGTTCTAATGGGAAGCTTAGGCGGAATCATAATTGGCCTCGTTACAGAGTACTACACAGCAGGAAAGCCAATTAGAGATATTGCTGAGTCGGGAAAAACTGGGGCTGCTACTGTAATGATCAAAGGATTGGCAATTGGCATGCAGTCAGTTGTAATTCCTGTCTTGATGATTTGTTTGATTATTTATGTTGCTAACCTTTTTGTTGGATTATATGGTGTTGGTATTGCTGCTATTGGAATGCTTGCAACTGTAGGCATGACTATGGCGATTGATGCTTATGGCCCTATAGCAGATAATGCTGGTGGTATTGCCGAGATGGCTGGATTAGGGGAAGACACTCGTAAGATTACTGACTCTCTTGATGAGCTTGGTAACACTACTGCAGCAATCGGTAAAGGGTTTGCAATAGGTGCAGCTGCTCTTGCAGCTCTTGCAATTATTACAGCCTACACTGAAACAGTTAGCGCCAACTCTACTGACTTCATACTTCAGTTAAATAGTGCGGAAGTTTTAATTGGATTATTTATTGGTGGAACTATTCCATTCCTAATAGCCTCTCTAACTATGACAGCTGTAGGTGATGCTGCTTTCGAAATGATCGAAGAAGTTAGAAGGCAGTTTAGAGAGATTAAAGGACTACTTGAAGGCAAAGCTGAACCTGATACTGCTAAATGTGTCGACATCGCTACAACTGCTGCACTTAAAAAAATGATTCTTCCTGGCGTTATTGCGGTGGCAACACCGGTATTAGTTGGCTTTTTAATAAGCCCTGAAGCACTTGGTGGAATGCTAGGTGGTGCACTTCTAGGTTGTGTTCTAATGGCCCTTATGATGGCTAATGCTGGTGGAGCATGGGACAACGCTAAAAAATATGTCGAAAAGGGAAACTTTGGCGGTAAAGGCACCGATGTTCATACAGCAACCGTTGTTGGTGATACTGTTGGCGATCCTTTTAAGGATACCTCAGGACCATCAATGAATATTCTTATAAATGTAATGGCCATAGTTAGCTTGGTTATTGCGCCCTTATTGTAAATAATTACTAAATCAGCCCTGCCTTTCTGGTGGGGTTGACTCACTCAATTAATTGCGCCAAAAAGCCTTATGGAAAAGAGCAATTATTGTCAGTACCTCTAAGCGACCTACCAGCATAGAAAAACTCAAAATCCACTTAGCTGTATCATTTAAAGTACCATAATTTTCTGCAACACTCCCCAAACCTGGTCCAAGATTATTCATTGTTGCTGCAGTTGCAGAGTAAGCGGTTACTTGGTCTAGCCCAGTAAACATTAACAAAATTAAAATAAATACAAAAGAAATTGCATAAAGAGAAAAGAAGCCGAGCACAGAAATAAGAGATTTTTCATTAAGACTTGCTCGATTTAATTTCACACTAATTTGAACATTGGGACGAATAAACTTATTTATTTCTTTCATTCCTAATCTAAACATCACCAATATTCTAACAACCTTAATACCACCACCAGTTGAGCCAACACAGGCACCAATAAAACTTACCATTATTAGAAAAACAGGAATTGCAGCTGGCCAACTACTAAAATTTTGTGATGAATATCCAGTCGTTGTAGCTATTGATACAGTTTGAAATAAACTATGCCTAATAGTCTCGGTAGAAGAGCTATATTCAGAATTTAAACTTAGAGCAACCAATACAACTATTGAAGAGCCAATCAAGATCATTGCATATGCTTTGAATTCAGAATCCTTTATATAGTTCATTATCGAACGGTTATTCCATGCAATAAAGTGCAGAGAAAAATTAATTCCCGCTAAAAACATAAAAAACATTGCAATTATTTCAATAGAAACTGAGTTGAAATAACCAATTGAACTATCATGAGTTGAAAAACCACCAATAGCGACTGTGGAAAAACTATGACTAATAGCATCAAAGATTGACATTCCTGATAAAAAATACCCTATTGCACAAAGAACAGTCAATGAAACGTATATTTTCCAGAGCGCTATAGCTGTGTTTCTTAGTTTTGGTGTAAGCCTATCTTTAGCTATGCCACTTGACTCTGCATGATAAAGCTCCATTCCTCCAACACCCAAAAGCGGAAGAACGGCAACTGCAAGAACAATAATTCCCATTCCGCCTAGCCATTGCAGCTGTTGTCGATAAAAAAGTATGCTTTTGGGTAGATCATCTAACTGACTTAATACCGTTGCTCCAGTGGTAGTAAGGCCCGACATTGCCTCAAAAAAAGCACCAGAAAATGATAAGTTATTAATTGAGTCAGTTATAAGAAAAGGAAGCGTTCCAAATAGCGACAATACTATCCAAAAACAAACAACAATTAGAACACCCTCTCTAAGACGAAAATCTTTCTTTATCCCTCTATAGGGCCACCATAAAATAAAGCCACCAATAATTGTAAGAGCAAATGAAAATACAAAAGAAAGATACTCTCCTTCAGAATATATTAAGTCAACAATTATTGGTGGCACTTGGGCCATACTAAAAATCATAAGCAGGAGGCCTATGGTTTTAGAAACTATACTTAACTGCATTTAACTCTGACCTTCTATAGTTTTAGATTTTAAATACTTATTACTCATTCTCTGAAAACAAAGCCTCAACATCATGGATTTTTGAAACATCCATCAGCATCATTAATACATGATCACCTTCCTCAATAACCAATTTTTTAGAGCCCATTAGCAGTTCATTATTCCTAACGATAGCCCCCACAACAACCCCTTCAGGTAATGGTAAATCTTTTATCTTTACTCCAACCACCTCAGATGAATTCTCGTCACCATGAACGACAATCTCTATAGCCTCAGCCTTACCATGCTGTAAAGAGTGAACCTTCATGCAGTCACCCTTTCTAATGTTTGACAAAATACCACCTACCGTTATTTGATCAGGAGAGACAATAATGTCTACGTCGCCACTCTGCTCTGCTAAGGCAGCATAAACGTCTCTTTTAACAAGCGCAATCGTTTTATGCGCACCTAAACGCTTAGCTAAAATTGACACTATAACGTTTACTTCATCGGAGTCAGTTAGGGCCAAAAATAAATCTGTATTTTCAATACCCTCTTCTTTTAATAAATCCTCATCTGAAGCACTGCCTTGCAACACTAAAGTATTATTTAATTGCTCAGCTAAAGAGATCGCTCTGGCTTCATTTAGCTCGACAATACGAATATTATGAGTATCTTCAAGAAGCTTAGCAACATTAAGTCCAATACTTCCTCCACCAGCAATAAAGATTTTTTGATATGTATTTTCAGCACGCCTAAACTCTTTCAAAGCCCTAGATATGTGATCCTTCTTGGCAAGAAAATAGACGTGGTCGCCTTCTCTAATGACAGTATCACTAATTGCAGGGATTGCTCTTTCATTCCGATAAAGACTAACAATGCGCATTTTTATATCTGGCATGTGCTCGTGGAGTTCTTTAATAGGTCGATTGACAATTGGAGTGCCGATAAAAGCACGAGTCTCAACCAATTGAACTAAACCATTCTCAAAATCAAATATTTGTGAAGCGCCAGGCTCTTCTACAATGCCCTTAATATAATCAGTAATTAATATTTCAGGGGTAATTAGAAAATCAATAGGTAAAGCTTCATTAGTAAATATCTCAGGCCTATGTAAATATTCTGTGGTTCTTATTCGAGCAATTTTTTTCTCTACATGATATAAAGTGTGAGCCATTCTGCAGGCAACCATATTTCGCTCATCAGAACCCATTACAGCAATAACCATATCCATGGATTTGATGCCTGCCTTTTCTAAAACACTAGGATAAGCGCCATAGCCAACAACGGTCTTGATATCTAAATGCCTTTGGAGAGGGGTAAGTCTATCTTCCTTTTGATCGACAATAGTAATGTCATTATCATCATCCAAACATAGATACTTTGCCAGTGTAGAGCCAACCTGACCAGCGCCTAAGATTAATATTTTCATTTCTTGTCAATCCCTAAATCTTTAAGTTTTCTATACAACGTTGTTCTTTCCAGTCCTGCAATTTCAGCAACAATTGCGATATTATTATCGTTTACTTCGAGGTGATGGAGTAAATATTGACTTTCAAAAATATTTCGAGCTTCTCTAAGTTTTAAAGAGTAATCAATACCGCTAACCTGTTGAGTTGATTTTTCTGGAAATGAGCGGGTCATTATATTTCTCAAAATTGGCAAAAAATCATGTAGAGGTTTCTTCAAAAAATCAGTAGCACCTAGTTTCATAGCCTTAACTATATCACTTGGCTCTGCATGACCAGACATCATTACTATGGGCGTAGAAAATCCCTCTAAATGCCATTCTGATAAGAGGGAAATACCATCTTGACCAGGCATCCAAACATCCAATAGAATTAAATCAAAGGAATTTTCTTCAACAATAGCTTTTGCTTCTATCGCACTTCTAGCAAGTACCGTCGTATAGTTAACATCTTCTAATATATCCTTGATGGTTTCAGTATTATCTTTCTCATCATCAATAATTAGTATTTTGCCAAATGTAGATTCTTCGATCATTTCTCCCCCTTACGAGCTTTGATTATATTGAATTCAACAGTTATTCTTGCACCATGAGGTTTAACATTACTTGCAAATATTTGACCTTCGTGCTGCTCAATAATATTTTGAACAATTGCCAGTCCAAGTCCTCCACTTTTTTCCTTAGTCGTAACATATGGCTCAAATACTTGGTCAATAATATCTCCTGGGAAACCATTTCCATCATCAATAATTGTTAAACGAACTACCCCATCTTTACTATTAAGTCTTGATTTAATTATTATATTTAAAGTAGTTTTACTCTTTTTAGCCTCAATTGAATTTTTAATTAAATTGATTAATGCACGTGAAATTGCATCTTTATCAAGTTGTAATTTTGGCAAGTCGCCACTCAAATCAAGGTTGATCCTTAGGTCTTCTTGATTATCAAAAAGAGAAGCAGCTTTATTGATTAATGCATTTAATGAAGAAGAAACCTTTGTTATTTCAGACATATTCGCATAATTTGCAAATGCACTTACCATCGAGTCCATTGAACCGACCTGATCAATAATAGTTTGTGTTGTTTTATTAATGATTGCAGAGTCTTTAGAATCTAACTTTTCTAAAAATAAGTTACGAAGTCTCTGGGCAGATAATAAAATAGGAGTTAAAGGGTTTTTTATTTCATGAGCCATTCTAACTGCTACCTCTCCCCAAGCAGCCTTCTTCTGAGCACGATTAAGCTTTGAAATATCATTAATTATAATTACATATCCTAGTTTTTTATTCTCCACATCAAGTGCAGCGCCTTGGCAATAAATAAGCAGGTATCTATCTTTTAAAGTTAATTCTATTTCTCCACTCCATTCTAAAAGACCTTGATTAACTTTTTCCTCAATAAATGAAAAAAGAGGACTTAAGTTGTCATATTCTTTAATAATATCATCGTATCTCTGGCCGACAAAAATTGACTCGTCTTCGATTTGCAGAATCTTACCAATAACAGGATTTATAAGTTCTATTTTCTTGTCTTTATTGAGAGCTATTACACCAAAAGAGTATTTCAATATAGTCTCTAAATATAGGTTATGAGTATCCAAACCCTCTCTAGACATTTTTATCCGAGTACTCATTTCATTGAAATGTCCAATTAAATCATGCATATCCTTATTCTTTGGGTCTCGCTCAATCTGCACGTCATAATTACCCGATGAAATTTCCCTAGTTGCAATCGACAAATTATGCATCGGCCTCATCAACTGATCAATCATTCTTAAAACAATCAATAAAGAACTCAGGACAGCTAATAAGATTGTCGAAGAAAAATCAATCATAAATCGAGTTTTAATAATTGATGTGTTGAGCGATAATTCAGCATCTTTAGCGGCATCCCTAAAACGCGTCATTCTCTTAGTCAAGTCACTAATACTTATATCAGAAGAATAGTAAGCAGTAAGAGTAAACTCATTAGTTGAAGCAGTATATCCATAATCTGCTAAACATACATTATCACTTTTACTTTGTGCAACAAGATTCTGTAAAGCATCATAAAGCTTTAACTCACATGCCCATTCATCTTGAACTAGGGAGTTTAATACTATTTGCATTTTGTCATTTGATGCTCTAGGGGCATCAAAATAAGTTATCAGCTTTCCTATATTACGTGTTCTATCTTCGTAATACTTAATCGCAACAGCATTGGTATTTCGGTAGAGCTCATCCACTTCACCAGCAACCGTGAGATTAAACTCATCAAATTGACTTTCGGCAATTTGTAAGTTATCCCTAATTGAGCCAAAGGAAAAAAGATAAAATGAAAGCACAGGTACTAAAACTAAAACAGGCACAATTTTTATAAAGGACCACGTAAATTTTGACCCAATCACGCCCTCATCAGTATTTTGTTTTAACTTTTTCATTGAGAGGACGATGTAATAAAGTGCTACTAAACTCATCACTACATTAAAGCCAACTAAAACTAGATACCACTTCTTTATCAATTCAGAATTAAGTCCAAGGTAGAACATACCAAGAAATGAAATTAGAAAAATACAAATCCAAAAAAGAGCACGAGGTGTTTCCTTGAGAGAAAAAGCCTGGTTTAACAACATAAACTGTGTTGATAATTTATTAAAGTGATTTGATTATCTCATAAATGAATTATTACCAGCATGAGTTGTTGATAAAATACAACAATACATCTGACTTAATGCTTTGATCAATACCCAGCAACAACTTCAAAACTTTCTCAATGCCATTAGTGGAGACTCTCTATTAGCTATTGACACAGAGTTTAAGAGAATTAATACATACTATCCAGAACTTTGTCTAGTTCAAATTGCAACAAATAACTTTATAGAATGTATCGATATTCTTGCAATTAAAGATTTAAAACCACTATTTGAAAAACTCTACAATATTAATACTAAATGGGTCGTTCACTCTGCCAGACAAGATATTGAAGCTCTTTTTATTTTATCTAATCGCATTCCATTTTCGATTTTTGATACTCAGATTGCCGCTTCATTATTAAGTTTTCCATTACAAGTTTCATATCAATCTCTAACACATGAATTACAAAATATCTATTTAGAAAAAAAACACACTAGATTTGACTGGACATCAAGACCTCTTCCAAAGGATGTTTTAGAATACGCTCTAGATGATGTTAGATATTTACTACCTAATTACAGAATTCTGAAAGATAAACTTGATTTTGAAAACAAGGCACAATGGCTAGATGAAGAAACAAGTCTTCTATTAGACCAAAAACTTTATGAGCCAAATATTGAGCAAATTTGTAAAAAAATCAAAGGACTTTCAAAGATTGACAGTAATTCTCAAAAGCAAGCAATTAAACTAGTTTACTGGCGTGAAAGTATCGCTCAAAAAGAAAATAAACCACGTAAATGGATCATGTCTGATGAAAAATTGCTTGATTACGCTTGTGGGAACAACAATCTTTCTGAAAGATCAAAAAAATTATTTGATAAATTCACTGCGCAAAACTTCAAAAAAACCACTTTTTCAAGAGCATTTCATCCTCAAAAACCTTTAAGCCACGATGAAAAATTGAAAAAAAATGAATTACAAAATCTTATTAATAAATTAGCACTTAAGTACAATCTTCCTCCAGAACTTATATGTAGCGGTAAGTCATTAGTAAAATTTATAAAAGGCGATTTAGAGTCTCCCTTAAAAAAGGGTTGGAGATCAAAAATTCTTAAAATACAACAATGAACCTTAAACTTATAGTTATAGTTATTTTTTTATTAAAACCAAATAAAACTTATCAATAATACTTTTAAAATTTTTTCAGGTAATCTCAAGGGAAGAAAGTTTATTTTTCCTGATGAAGATGGTTTGCGCCCTACATCTGGAAAAATAAGAGAAACACTTTTTAATTGGTTGCAATTTGAAATTACTAATAAAACAATTCTTGATCCTTTTGCAGGTAGTGGTGCACTATGCCTAGAAGCCATATCTAGGGGTGCTAAAGAAGTCTATTTAATTGAAAAAAGCAAAAAAGTATCTGATAAACTTAAATCAAACTTCAAAATATTAAATAGTAGTCAATATAAAATTATTAATCAAGACTCACTTATTTTTCTTGAAATGCAAAATAAGAATCCGTTTGACTTAGTATTTTTAGATCCTCCATTTGAAAAAAATTTATTGCCTCAAGCACTAAAGCTACTCTCAAAAAAAAACTACATTGATACACGTAGTCAACTTTATATCGAATCTGAATATGCATTAACAGCTGAAATTTTAAATGAACATATCAGCTATCAATGTAAAATTATCAAACAGAAAAAATCCGGCAATGTTAACTATTGTCTGATAAGCTTAGAGGCACTATGAAAACAATTGCAATATACCCTGGCTCTTTTGATCCTATAACTAATGGCCATGTAGATTTAATACATCGCGCCTGCAAACTTTTTGACAAGGTTATAATTGCGATTACTCAAAATGCTAACAAAGATAGCTTTCTATCAATCGATCAAAGAGTTAAGGCAGTTGAAACTGCAATAAAACCATTAACCAATACTCATGTATTGAGTTTTGATTCATTATTAGTTGACTTTGCAAGAGAACATAATGCTCAAATCATTATCAGAGGATTAAGAGCGGTTTCAGACTTTGATTATGAGTTCCAACTAAGCGGAATGAATAAGCGACTCAACCCAGCAATTGAAACTCTCTTTATGACTCCTTCTGAAGAATTTGCCAATATTTCTTCATCCTTAGTAAGAGAAATTTTGTTCCTTGGTGGTGATATAAGCCAGTTTGTGCCTGAATCTGTCAAAACAATACTACTTCACTCTTCAGCAAAATAATTGCATTAATACCTTGAAAAAAGATTTTATATCCCTAAATAGGGTTTATATAAAAATTACAAGGAGTAAATTTAATGGCAAAAATTATTGGAATTGACTTAGGAACTACAAATTCATGTGTTGCGGTTATGGATGGAGGTGTCGCTAAGATTATTGAAAATTCAGAAGGTAATCGCACAACCCCTTCGATTATTGCATACCCAAAAGATTCTGACGAAATTTTAGTAGGCCAACCTGCTAAAAGACAGGCTGTAACAAACCCTGAAAATACTCTCTATGCTATTAAGAGATTAATAGGTCGTCGCTTTGAAGAAGATGCAGTTCAAAAAGATATCGACCTAGTCCCTTACAAAATTATCAAAGCTAAAAATGGTGATGCCTGGGTTGAAGTCAAAGGCAAAAAAATGGCTGCACCTGAAATATCTGCAAGAGTAATTCAAAAGATGAAGCAGACTGCAGAAGATTATTTAGGAACTGAAGTTACAGAAGCAGTTATTACAGTTCCTGCATACTTTAATGACTCTCAGCGTCAGGCTACTAAGGATGCTGGAAAAATTGCTGGCCTAGATGTAAAAAGAATTATCAATGAGCCAACAGCCGCTGCATTAGCTTATGGTGTTGACAAGACAATGGGTGACAAAAAAGTTGCAGTATATGACCTAGGTGGAGGTACATTTGACGTATCTATCATTGAGATGGAAGATATTGATGGTGAAAAGCACTTTGAAGTTCTTTCTACAAATGGAGATACATTCCTTGGTGGTGAAGATTTTGATCAGCGCATAATTAATCATTTAGTTGAAGAATTCAAAAAGGAACAGGGATTTGATCTTACTAAAGATGCGATGGCTTTACAGCGATTAAAAGAAGCAGCAGAAAAAGCTAAGATTGAGTTATCTTCATCAGAACAGACTGAAGTTAGCTTACCATATATCACTGCAGATGCCTCTGGTCCAAAGCATCTTAATATTAAAATTACTAGAGCAAAGCTAGAGTCTCTTGTTGCCGACTTATTAAAGAGATCAATAGATCCGTGCAAAACTGCCCTTAAAGACGCAGGGTTATCTAGTGGTGATGTTGATGAAGTAATTCTGGTTGGTGGACAAACTAGAATGCCTAAAGTACAAAAAATGGTTCAAGACTTTTTTGGTAAAGAGCCTAAGAAGGACCTAAATCCCGATGAAGCGGTTGCTATGGGTGCTGCTATCCAAGCTGGAGTCCTAGGTGGTGACGTTAAAGATGTTTTACTGCTTGATGTAACTCCACTCTCTCTTGGTATTGAGACTATGGGGGGAGTATTGACTAAATTAATTGAGAAAAATACAACTATCCCAACTAATCAGTCTCAGGTTTTTTCAACTGCAGCAGATAACCAATCAGCGGTAACTGTTCACGTACTTCAGGGTGAACGTGAAGTTGCAAGTGCAAATAAATCACTTGGTCAGTTTAATTTAGAAGGTATTGCTCCTGCCCCCAAAGGACAACCTCAGATTGAAGTTACTCTTGATCTTGATTCAGATGGCATTCTAAATGTTTCTGCAAAAGATAAAAATACTGGGAAAGAACAGTCAATCACTATCAAATCTTCAAGCGGTCTTTCAGATGAAGAAGTTGATAAAATGATCAAAGATGCTGAAGTGCATGCCGAAGAAGATAAGAAATTTCAAGAGCTTGTAACTTCTCGTAACATGGCTGATTCTCTAGTTCACTCAACAAGACAAACTCTTGAAGAACTAAAAGATGAAGTCTCTGATGATGAAAAATCAGCTATTGAGTCTGCTGTAACTGAACTTGAAGAAAGTATCAAAGGAGATGATAAAGATGCAATTGATACTAAAGTTCAAAACCTGAGTGAAAAAGCTCAAGTTCTAGCACAAAAAGCACAAGAAAAGGCAAGTGCTGAAGGACCTCAAGATGATAATGCTCAAGCAAACGATGACGTTGTAGATGCAGACTTCGAAGAAGTTAACGAAGAAAAAAGTAAGTAACTGTATAAGATGTTATAAAAACCTCCCTTGATTAACTTCATGGGAGGTTTAATAGTATAAGGGATATATGTCACAAAGAGATTACTACGAAGTTTTAGGCGTCGATAAAGGTGCGGATGAAGCTAAAATAAAAAAGGCATACAAGCGTCTTGCTATGAAATATCACCCTGATAGAAATGGTGATGATAAGACTGGTGCAGAGAAAAAATTTAAAGAAGTTCGCAAGGCATATGATGTAATTTCTAATCCTCAAAAAAGATCAGCTTATGACCAGTTTGGACATGCAGGTGTCGAGCAAGGCGCTGGCGGGTTTGGTGGAGGCAATCCTTTTGGAGGAGCAGGCGGTTTTGGAGACATATTTGGAGATATCTTTGGTGGCGGAAATTCCAAACCAGATAATAGAGGTCCCGATCTACGCTATGATTTAGAAATTGACTTAAAGCAGGCCGCCAAGAGTGACACAGTTAAAATTAGAGTACCTAAAAATGATACCTGTGACACCTGCTCTGGAAGTGGGGCAAAACCAGGGACATCTGTAAAAACTTGCAGTAATTGTCATGGTACTGGTCAAACTACTATGCAACAAGGCTTCTTTGCTATCCAAAGACCTTGCAACCAGTGTAATGGCTCAGGGGAAAAAATTGAATCTCCATGTGGTACTTGCCGTGGTCAGGGAATTGTAAGAAAACAAAAAACTCTTTCTGTAAAAATCCCAGCTGGGGTTGACACTGGAAATCGAATTCGACTTAGTGGTGAAGGTGAAGCCGGCTTGCGTGGTGGAGCATTTGGTGATCTTTATGTTCAAATTCACATAAAAGATCATCCAATCTTTCAGCGTGAAGGTAATGATTTGTATTGTGAAGTCCCAATTGATTTTGCAACATCTGCCCTTGGTGGTTCAATTGAAGTTCCCACCTTAGATGGAAAACTTAAAATTAGTGTACCTTCAGGCACTCAAACTTCAAAGCTTTTTAGACTTCGTGGCAAGGGTATGCCTGCTATGAGGCACAGTGGCTCAGGTGATCTTCTATGTCAAGTAAAAGTTGAAACTCCTGTTCATTTAAACTCTAAACAAAAAAAGCTACTAAAAGATTTTTCTAACTCATGTGAAGCTAAACATCACCCCGAGTCAAATTCTTTTTTTGGTAAAATGAAATCTTTCTTTGAGTAAATTTGAAACAATTTGACACATAGTAAAAAATACCCTAGTTTAAAATTTGGTTCTTTTTTTACCGATTTAATAATTCTTAAATGACAATTAAACAAATCAAAGCCCGTGAGGTTTTAGATTCTAGAGGCAACCCGACAGTAGAGGCAGATGTCATTCTTAGTAATGGCACCCTTGGAAGATCAATAGTTCCATCAGGAGCATCTACAGGCCAAAGGGAGGCTTTAGAGCTTAGAGATGGTGACAAAAATCGCTATCTAGGAAAAGGTGTTATTAATGCCGTTAATTTTATTAATAATGAAATTAACGATTCTTTAGTCGGCATGTCAATCTCCAACCAGCAAGCTATTGATCAAAAAATGATTGACTTGGATGGTACTGAAACAAAGTCTAGGCTAGGTGCAAATTCTATTCTAGCTGTATCATTAGCATGCGCTCATGCAAATGCAAATAACAACAAACAGTCTCTCTTTCGTTCGTTTGATTTTTCTAAAACCTATCAACTCCCTGTCCCTATGATGAACATTATCAATGGTGGTGAGCATGCCAATAATAGCGTTGACATTCAAGAGTTTATGATTATACCTGCAGGAGCTCCTAGCTTTAAAGAGGCCTTGAGATACGGTACAGAAGTTTTTCATCACCTAAAGGTAGTTCTCAATCTAAGAGGCCTTAATACTGCTGTTGGAGATGAGGGAGGTTTTGCCCCTGATTTAAGCTCAAATGAAGAAGCATTAAAAGTGATAGTAGAAGCCATTGAAAATGCTGGCTATATTGCCGGAAAAGATATTTTTATTGGGATAGATGCTGCAAGTTCAGAGTTTTATAAAGATGGCACTTACAACTTATCTTCAGAAAACTTAAAGCTTAGTAACGCTGAATTTACTGAATACCTTGCTTCATGGGTTGAAAATTATCCGATTATCTCGATTGAAGATGGAATGGATGAAAATGACTGGGAAGGTTGGGAAATACTTACTAAAAAACTTTCTCATAAAGTGCAATTAGTAGGTGATGATTTATTTGTTACCAACAGTAAAATTTTAAAAAAAGGCATTGAAAATAATATCGCAAATTCTATTCTTATAAAAGTTAACCAAATTGGCACATTAACTGAAACCTTTAATGCAATGAAAATGGCTCTTGATGCCGGATATACTTGCGTAATGTCTCATAGGAGTGGTGAAACTGAAGATACTACAATTGCTGACCTTGCAGTTGCTACTAGCTGCGGTCAAATTAAAACTGGCTCCCTATCTCGCTCTGATAGGCTTGCAAAGTACAACCGGTTACTACGAATTGAAGAGGAGCTTGATAATGATGCTATATATCCAGGCCTGTCAACTTTTCAAAACTTTTTTTAATATTTCAAAATAAGTTGTTCTAAGGTTTTTTAACTGCTTTAAGGTTAAAATAAGAATTCATTAATTATTATAGGTAACTGATTGCAATCACTGTCCACTTTTTGGCTAAGTGTTTTACTTTTTGTTCTAATTTTAGCTTCAGCTTTTTTTTCTGCATCCGAAACATCGATGATGGCAATTAATCGGTATCGCCTCAAATCACTCAGCGCAAAAAATAATCCCCAAGCCAAAAGAGTAGAAAAACTCTTAAAAAATATTGATTACTTGATTGGTGGAATTCTTTTAGGTAACAACTTTGTCAACATACTTGCTGCAAGTATCGCAACACTTCTTGCAATTAAGCTTTGGGGTGAAGGTTCGGTTATTCTTGCTTCACTGACGTTAACAGTTATCATTTTAATTTTTGCTGAAACAACACCAAAAACTTACGCTGCAAAAAATCCAGAAAAAATAGCTCTACCTGCCTCATGGTTTTTAGAGGTCTTAATTAAATTTTTTAGGCCATTAATTTTTTTAATATCATACATTTCTAAATCCATTCTTAAACTATTTGGATTAAAAAATATAAATAATGATATTTTAAATTCAGAGGAGTTGAGAATGGCTGTAGTAGATTCAAAGCCCATGCTGTCGAAAAATTATCGAAAAATGCTTCTTAATATTATTGACCTTGAAAAAGTAAAGGTTGAGGATATTATGGTTCCTCATCATGAGCTTGTAGGTGTAGATATTAATAATGAAAATGAAATATTTGAGCAACTCAAACGAGTGCAGCATACTCGGCTTTTTATATTTGATGGCTCAGAAAATAATATTATTGGAACAATTCATATGAGAGATATTGTTAACATCTATGCAAAAGATGAAATGGATATTTCTACAATCAAAGAGCTGATTCGTGAGCCTTACTTCATACCTGAAGGAACCCCTTTATCTCATCAACTTGAGCACTTTAAAAATCTGAAAAGGAGACTTGGTATTGTTGTAGATGAGTATGGTGAAGTACAAGGAATGGTTGTTTTAGATGATATTTTGGAAGAAATTGTTGGTCAATTTACTTCCAACCAAGGTGAAAGTATAAATGAAATAAATCTACAAGATGATGGTAGTTATTTAGTGGATCCTAGAATCAGTATTCGTGAGATAAATGCTGCACTTAAGATTCAGTTACCGTCTGATAATGCCAAGACACTTAATGGACTAATTCTAGAACACCTTCAAAGTTTTCCTCAACACAATATATCTCTTAAGATTAAACCATTAATTATTGAAATTGTACAAGTATCAAAACAAGGTATTAAACTTGTTCGCATCAACAAAATATATTAGGTATTTCTTTGTGGTCATCTTAATACGCTAGTAGGAACTGAGTGCCTTTATTAGAGGCTGTAAATACT
>Ga0315339_1000304_pt1 | contig 69784 bp, 60 predicted proteins | sample ASW17metaG_FD_204514 | JGI IMG/M metagenome (GOLD analysis project Ga0315339, IMG submission 204514) | Ammonia-oxidizing marine archaeal communities from Pacific Ocean, United States - ASW #17 | ecosystem: Environmental > Aquatic > Marine > Oceanic | place: USA: California | collected 2016-12-05 | reverse complement strand
TCCTGTTGTTACTGACTGACTCAATGGCTGCGTCGTGATCTCAGGGGCCGGGACTGCTGGTGGTGCAGGGGTCGCAGTCGTACCTGAACCGGGTGCACCGACCGGTGTGAAGCCAAAGTCATCGATGACGTTATGCAGAACGTTCCCCTGATATGAGACCTGATCCAAGTTAAGATAATGCATTTTTGCTATCCCTTCCGGAGCTCCCAACTCCGCGGCATTAAAAGATAAATAATCAAAGGGCGCCTCATAATAGTGACTGATACTTTCAGGAATATTTTTGGTGGAAGTGATCAAATTATCATTGATGTCAAAAAGCTGTATTTCAGCGTCTCCTTCAAGGAAAACAGCGGCGTAAAATTCTAATTTAGCGACCGGTGTCTCGAAATTAATAATACCGATACCTGTAGCCCCTGAAAAAGAAGCGTCCTCAACTCTCCAGACACCCGCGACGTCAGAACCACCATTGGGAATAGAATGTTGAAAAAACCCTCCACCTGGGTTTGAGGCAATCCCTCCAGTAAAGTGCGCAGTGTAAGGAGGCGTACCGATAGTGAAATTTACCCGTGAAAAAGGGCTATTAAAATTCGGTTTTAAATAAGTACCTACATTTGTGAAATCTTCAAAAATGGTATTATTGGGAGGTCCCACCGTATAGGTGAAGCCAAGATCGTCTATGACAGCCCGTCCACTCACATTTATTATTTTGATTTCTACAATACCACCCGTAAAGTTGAGGTCGGTACTATCATTAATGTCACCACTAAAACCGACAAAACTTTGAAGTGGGGGGCTAGCCCCGGGGCTTATATTTACAGGCAACCCTTCTATTGTCCCGTCAGTACTTAAAATAAAACGATTTACCTCTCTAAGCTCTATACGTCCACCACCCGTTGATTCACCTGCATAAAATTGGAGTAAATTGGCGCCTCTTTCTAATATTATTAGTCCTTCCTGCCCCGCTTCAAGGACTAATGCTTTTGTACCAGAATGGGCGAGGGCCGGGTTGTCTACCGTTTCCAAGGAAAACCCAATAACACGGATTGTAAAAGGGGCAACACCCAGGGTGAAATCCGTCCCCGTCGCTGTTTCATTTTCGAAATCGAAAAAAGTATCAAGGTCTTTGGGAAGTGCCAAAACTACTGCAGGAAATGTCAGTAAAATTAGTAATAAGAGAGATATTATATTCCTTAAGTGCATATTAGCTATATACTTAAAATACGAGTTCCTAAAAGGGGAGCCGATTTTTACATAAAAGATAATTTTATTACAAGCTGATTACTCATTTATTTACGGTATGGAACGAAAGCGAAAGGAATAGAGGTCTGCGTCTTTGGAGATAAATCGAAACCGGACAGGTTTTCCTGCCAGATTGGCAAGATTCGAAGAAGCTGACCAGTTTACCTTGTGATCAATGGAATCGCAGAATACAGGGGGATAGTCCGCGAGGGGAACCCCTCTATCGGCTCACCCGTCACATTTTGGATTCCAACCTGAATGGACCCTGCCGTTGAGGAAGAAAATTCAACACCATCTCGTCTCCTTCAAAAATAAGAGGCTTAGTTAGCAGTTCGTCGCCGCTAAGTGGGGAACTAACTGATACAAATCCATCGATGCGCAAAGTATAGCGCCGAAGCTGATTGCTGGTGCCAGTCCAATAACCTTCCGAGGCATAGAGTGACAGTACTGCCTAAACGCAGATCGAGTTTGTTTCCATCTATGTCGACCAGGGGACCGGCTCGCTGACGGCTCTTGGTAAATTCAAGCAGTGCATTTGTCGAGTTGGTCCACCTGTTGCCGATATAGCAGATGGGAAAACCGACGAGGATATGAGGCGCACAGTAATAGGGTTTGATCTAGTTGGTATAAAGAGGCTGATTTTCGCGCTCTCCGTAAAAGTAAACTTGGTAAAAATTTTATTCATTTGATTTCCTTTTCCGTGAAATATTTACGAGAGGTAAGCTTTGACTTAACGCTGCTGTTGTCCGGGCAGTGACCCCAGTTTCGTTGTGTTCAACTAAAATTTTGGCAGTTGGTGATCGATACCGAATTGAATTAACCCTCTGGTCAATTGATCTTTACAAAGGATCGATGGATACTCCACAATCATCCTTAATTCAAGAATCACAATGATACCATTAGACGTTCGGATTGCGTGCGCCTTTGGTTTACAACCTAAAGTAAAAAAGATAAAACATGGCGCAGAAAAGTTATAAGCAAAAAGTCACAGATTTAGATACCATTCTCGGAGTATCCATACCTTTAACGACTAAACGGGATCAGTTGGAGAGCATTCTCGAGAAAGAACCCTACGACTTCGTCTCAATCGACAGTCAGCATAATCCTTTGAACGAACCCCTGCTCGTTGAATTTTGTGCGATGGCCAAAGAATTGGGAACGAGTGTTAACTTTCGGATCAAACACACCCGTCACACCTACTTGATTGGAAATTTCGTCGATCTCGGACCTGCCGGCATCGAAGTACCACAAGTGGAGACCGTAGCAACGGTGGACGAGGCAGTGGAAAATATTTATTACCCACCTATGGGAAAACGTAGTGTCGGGGGAACTCCACGGCTCAATATAAAAAATTATCCGGATTCGTTCGATTACGCCGAGTGGTGGAACAAAAATGGCGTACTCTGGATACAAGTGGAGTCCGTTGAAGCGGTGGAACAGGTTTATGCACTGGCGAAACCGGGCGTGGATTGCATCTCATTTGGGCCCACTGATCTGAGTTTCAGTTTGAAATACAGCAACCATCCTCGTCTCAAGACAGTGGATGATTGCGTGCGCCACGTGGTTAAGACGCTTGAAGGGACTCATACGGCAGTCTGTTTCCGAAGTCGTTCACCGGATAGGCAAAAATATATCGATATGGGCGTAACCGTCATATTGGAGGCTCCCGGTTATTAGAGTTAATGTTTTGAATGTTTAGGGGTAGACTAGGGTGAGAAAATTCAGCGCGTTCTTTTATCGAACAAATTTTACAGAGGTTGTGCAAACACTATGAAGTGTGAAGAATTGAAAGAGACGATATGCGCAGCAATTGACCTTCGACAGGATCGCATCGTCGAAGCCGGGGAAGCGATTATGGATGCGCCTGAGTTGGGGTTCAAGGAGTGGGCTACGGCGGATCGAGTTAAGGCCACCTTCGAAGAATTGGGTTTGGAATATGAAGACAAGCTTGCGATAACCGGAGTGAAAGCCCGGCTAAAAGGCGGTCGACCGGGACCGACCCTGGCTCTGATGGGTGAACTTGATGCATTGCTCGTACCGGACCACCCACGTGCTAATGTGCAGACCGGTGCCGCTCACGCCTGTGGTCACAATGCCCAGATTGCCGGATTACTCGGCGCGGCGCGGGGATTAGTTGATTCAGGTGCAGCTGAATATCTGGCGGGGGAGATTGTATTTTTTGCCGTGCCGGCCGAGGAATATGTAGAGTTGGAATACCGTTTAGGCCTGGTTAAAGACGGCAAGACAACATTTCTAGCGGGTAAACCAGAACTGGTTCAGCTGGGTCATTTCGATGATATCGATATGGCAATGATGATTCACAGCATCAACATGGATCCAGCGAATGGAGCAATGGGAGTCTCAGCTTCTTCCAATGGGTTTGTCGCGAAAAGTATCCGCTATGTCGGTCGGGCTGCCCATGCCGGCGTTGAACCGGAAAAAGGCGTCAATGCCTTAAACGCCGCTCAATTGGCAATAAGTGCGATCAACGCACAGCGAGAAACCTTTCGCGATGAAGATTGTGTACGGGTACATCCGATCATCACTAAAGGTGGCGACTTGGTAAATATTGTCCCTGCTGAAGTGCGGATGGAAACTTATGTTCGCGCCCGTAGTCGGGAAGCCATACTCGATGCCGATCTTAAAGTTGATCGTGCACTCAAGGGGGCCGCCCTGGCCATAGGTTGTCAGGTAGAGATTGAAACGGTGCCCGGCTATCTACCCTTGCGTAATGATCCTGATATGACCCAGCTCTTCCGTGAAAATGCCGGCCGTCTTTTTGGCATAAATCAATACAGGGACTATCCCCACGTAGGCGCTTCGACGGATGCGGGAGATTTAAGTCAGATTATGCCATTATTGCATCCTTTCATGTCAGGAGCCCGTGGCACGGTTCACAGTCCTGATTGGCATATCGCCGATATGAACGCCGGTTACATTGCACCGGCCAAGACGCTGGCGATGATGGCCGTGGATCTTTTGCATCAGGATGAAAATTTGGCACAAGACATTGTCGCCAAGCATAAGCCGGTCTTAACGAAAGAAGATTATTTGAATCAGCAGCGCGCAGTGTTTCGCAATGATGTTTTCGCCGAAGTGTGAAAGAATAAAGAGCTGAAGGCAGGAAGCCCAGAGACCAGAAAACCTGAAAATTAGAAGGAGGGAAGACCGGGGTGAATAATAGTAGGGGAAATAATTTAAATGAGGCAAGTTGAGGTTACTGTCTTTGTCGATTTCGTCTGCCCTTATTGCTATATTGGGGCGGAACGGGTTAGGCGACTGGAGAACGAATTTGGAATTGAGGTTAAGTGGAAAAGTTTTGAGTTACATCCTGAGGCGCCCAATGGAGGGATTCCTCCCTCCATGTATTATGAGAATAATCTAGGACTTAAAAGTATCTCCCAAAATGCGCGCATGCTCGCGATGGAGGCTGCACTCACTTTAGGGACGCATGTCGTTTACTCGAATTCACGTTTAGCGCTAGAATTAGGAGTCTGGATAGAAGAGCAGGGGAAGGGGCCTGACTATCGAGATGCCCTTTTTGATTTCTACTTTCACCGTCTTCAAGATATCGGGGATGAAGAGGTGCTATCAGCGATCGCAGAATCAATTCAGGTGTCCAGTGAAGACGCACAACGCTGTATGGACGATCGTACAATGAAATCCACCATTGATGCACAAATATTTGAAGCTCGCCAGTTAGGTATCAGCGGTGTCCCCACCTATATAATTGGAAAAGAATACGTTTCGGGCGCGCAGCCATATGGGTTAATAAGGGAAATCTATCAAAGAGCTACGGCTGGTAAGCAGTGAATTCATTAATTTGGTAATATTTATCATTGAGGGATTAGAAACTAATTGTGTTCGTCAAGAGTTGCTGAAAATTATCCGTGGTGAAGAAAGCATTTTATTAAAAAATATCTGCGTGGGACAAAGATCGACGAGACCAGTCACTTATTGTCGCAACTTAGTTCGTGCTGATTTTCTGTTAGTTTTTAAAAAGAGGGAACTCTAGGTCTAATTTAGCTGCTCCTTAGCATTAAACCACTCATCCCAGCTGGGCTTGTGCCCATCGGTAAGTACGGTAAGCGGCTCCCAGCCATTGGAACGCGCTTTATTATTTAAGTAATCTGCTGCCGCCCGTTCAGAATCAGACAATGACTTTGCCTCCGGTGTTGCATGATTCCTGAAATCTATACTCCATCGGGATTTATTGGTTCTATTGAGTTTGCTTGCGTGGACGGTTAGATTCGTGAGAAAGAGCACATCACCTACTTTCATCGGTATGGGTGTCGGCGTCCCACGCATCTCGACATTATCCTCCATGTGAACAACATTATCATCAGATCGCGCCCCTTTGAGTAAACCCCAGCGGTGACTTCCAGGAATTATCCAGAGACAGCCATTTTCAATCGAGGCATCTACCAGCGGAACCCACACCGTTAGGATGTGCAGGTGTTCGGTTCCCTTGTTCCAAGTTCCTCGCACGGGTTCATTGTAGTAGAGACTATCCTGATGCCAGGGAAAAGATGTTTCAATGCTGCCAGGTAGTTTACTTCGCAATGCCGGTAATCCGTGATTGTTAACTTCAGGTCCGAGGAGGATACTTAAGATGCGTACAATTTCAGGATGCTTGTAAAGTTCGTAAAGAATTGGTCCATAACGTACGAAATAGTCGATGCTAGACGGGAAAATGTTAAAATCAATTTTTGAGAGAGAGCGCTCCACGCAGATGGCTGCTAAACGACTTTCGAAGGAGAGGATCTCGTGAAGCGATTTTATATTACCCCGATTAAACTGCTCACGAGCGTACTCGTCTACGCGTTGTGAGAGATAACGGCGAAGGGGATCGAGTTCAGCATTTTGAATAATATTTCGGACGACAACATAGCCATTATCTTGATATGTTGATAATATGTCCTCTTTTCTCATCCGTAGTAGCTTAAGCTGAATTCTGTAGAATTAGATGTTGCCCTGAATTATACAATGAGATAAATCGATAATTATTATGAAACTTAAAAACATGCTATTATTAATAGGAATTACCAGTGCCCTTGCACTCGCCCCGATAAAAGGGATAGCTTCGGGGACGAGTGAACCCGAATTAAAACCCGCAGCGGGCAAATACAAAACTGTAAATCTCGAGATAGGTGGAATGGTTTGTAGTAGTTGCTCAAATGGGGTCATTGCTTCGCTGAAAGATATCAATGGTGTTATAAAAACCGATATTTCCCATGTAGGAAACGGAGGTACGGTTGTATATGATCCAGTGAAATTGAACGAAAAAAAGATCTTAAAGGCCATTGGTAAATCCGGTTTCAAAGCTTCGATAAAAAAATCTAAAGACAGTAAAAAGACCGAGTTGGAGCCTATGTCTGGATAGAGTATTTGTATGTGGATTTCATTCCACTACGACTTAGAGCATTAAGACCAACGTTCACGAGTGTAGAGGCATCACGCAAGAGTGATGCTACCGTAATTCCTCACGCGGACGTGGCATTACTTTAATGTTTTATAGATCGATTCCTACTATGGCCCTCATATGAATATTTTTAAAAATCACGACGATGAAGTATTGGCTAACGTCTATCGCCGTCATTTTTTTAACCTGCACTCTAGTAGGTCAAAACGATAGTCAATTCACTGAATTATTTATACGCGCTGAAAAGGGAGATGCTTCCGCCCAGAACAATCTGGGCGGAATCTACTATATCGGCAATCGGGTTGAGCAAGATTATGGTGAAGCTTTCAAATGGTTTCGCAAAGCAGCCCAGCAAGATTATCCCCCAGCCCAAAGAAATCTTGGGATGTTATATGAAGAAGGACTTGGGGTACGGCAAAATTTTGAAAAAGCTTTTAAATGGTATCACAAGGCAGCTAAACAGAGACTCGCTCAAGCTCAGTATAACGTAGGCGAGATGTATGCCTGGGGATTGGGTGTGGAGCAGGATTATGGTGAAGCTTTTAAATGGTATCGCGAGGCAGCAGATAGGGATCATCCCGACGCGCAATTCAGACTTGGAGAAATGTATGCCGTTGGGTCAGGAGTAAAACAGAATTTTGTTTGGGCTTATACCTGGTATGCTATCGCTGCCGCGGGGGGGATTTACGATGGCAGAGCGAATTCAATCGCAATTGAGAATAAGATGACGAAAGAGCAAATTTTAGAAGCGAAGCATAGAGCTAATAAATGGGTGCTTAAAAAAGCACCGCGAAGGCCCCGGTAGCGAAGTTATAGGCGGATTGCAATGCCACTACTGTAATAAAATTACCGATGTCGGTTTCAAAGGTAAAAGCTCATTATATAGCTTCTAAAATCAGTGAATCGAGTTCCTGAAGCATCATCGGACCGAGAAGGTATTAAAATTAGTTTTTGGCTTCGTCTATAAATCTGAGGAGTAAAATCAGAGACGAATGTAGGTGATAGCGTACCTGCCGAGGGTGAGTAAATGTAACTGAAACACGTGATCATCCGCTGCTCAATATTCTTGAAAAGCGTCGCATTAGACGGATCCCCCTGGGGTGCAGGGTGTGCCACAAATTTTAGTTATCAGTATAAACTTGTCTTCCTGAATTTTCTATTGTCTTTTTTAATAACTTTTAACGATGAGGAAAAAATAATGAGTGCGACTTTCAAAGTTGGGGTAACGAGAGATTCACTGAACGATGAGGGTAAATTAGTTTTTAAAGACCTTGGTCTTGAAATTCTGGATCGAGCTGATAATGTTAACTACGACTTTCTTGAAAAGTATGAACCCATTATGCCGGCGGAACTTATTAAGGATGTGGACGGAGTCATTTCTTTAACACCGGCTTATAATAAAAATACGCTGCAAGGGGGCGGTAGGCGGTTGATAGCGATTGCCCGGCTCGGCGTCGGGTATGACAACGTCGATGTAAAAGCTTGCACGGATTCAGATGTCGCGTTGTTAACTGCGCGAGGCACGGTGAACTACCCGATGGCGGAAGCGACGATCGGTTGGATGCTTGCATTGAATCACCATATTTTCATTAAAGACCAACTGGTACGCACGGGAAAGTGGGACGATCGAAATCTTTATATGGGAACTGAACTCCGGGATCGCACAATGGGGGTCGTTGGCGTCGGTGGTATTGGGGGGACACTAGTTAATCTTTTGAAGACCTTCAAAATGAAGGAGACTCTCGCTTTTGATCCGTATTTAAGCGAAAACAAGGCCAGACAGCTCGGGGTCAAACTGGTCGATCTCAATATTTTGATGAGTGAGGCCGATTATATCTCTGTAAACTGTCCATTAGTGGAGGAGACGCGTAATCTTATCGATGTAGAACAACTCGCGATGATGAAGCCTACAGCTTACTTAATCACTACGGCGCGCGGAGGAATCGTCAACGAATCAGCACTAGTTAATGCACTCCGAAACAAGGCGATTGCCGGTGCTGCAGTCGATGTATTTGAAAAGGAACCATCGGGGGAAAACAATCCCTATTCTGAATTGGATAATGTTATTCTCGCTCCGCATTCCATTGGATGGACGGATGAGTTATACCGGGATATGGGCAGTATGTGTTGTCGCCAAATGGTATCACTATCAAAAGGTGAGATACCCGAGGGCCTGATAAACAGAGAAGTACTGAAGAGACAGGGATTCAGAAATAAACTTGAGAAATTTAAGTAGACGGTTCCTCGCCTAGAATGGTAATAGGAATGATAAGGAAGACGAAGATTTAAAAACACCATCTTACGGGTCCATCCCTTCAGGTATAAATGTTTCAACAAGGGCGTAACGGTGATGCCGAGGTTTTGTGGCTATCCACGATGGGCACAGCGTTGAAAAATAATGGCAAAATCACCAGCCGTGCCGAGAAATTTGACCTCCCTTTTACGATCCCAGAAGTTATAATTCGATCCGTTCGACTGGCCTAACCGTTTGGCAATATCAATGTTACATTTACATATCGCGAGGTTGTCATGCGTGTCGCGAGCGAAACAATAAGGCCATTGTCGGGAGAAGCCACATCATCGAGATAGAGAAATGCTTTTACCTTATCACCGAATCTCTTGGCATGAAATCCACGGGTCTCAGTTATGCTTCGATTAACGTAGATATTAAATAACCGTGAGATATAAGGTTTTCCCGATGCAGTCCGTAATACATTAATAATAAAATCCTTTCTCTCTTTGTTATTGAAGGTTTTGTGACATTCGAGAAAGAGGAGATCTGCCCATAAAATATCAACCAGACCTTTATCACCCGGAGGACCGATCTGGTCTGACCTGACATTAATTATCGGTCTGCCATAATTGAATAAAGTGGTGGGATTGGCTTCCTTCCTCCCTATTTCTCGCCAGCTTCTCAACGAGAGTGTTTATAATCTCCACATTCATTTTATGATCATCAGACCAGGTAATGATGATAGATCTATTCAGTGATATAATTTTAAGACGTGCACTCGGCCACGTCTTTATCACCGTCAATAAAGTATATATAAATTAGGCGCCAGTATTTTTTAGAGTTAGACGAAGACGAAGAGTATAGAAACTGATAACTGTAAAATCCTCCCAGTGGTTTTTGAGTGAATAAACTTATTTAAATTTAGAATATTCGATTTCCTTCTTCGTGATAAATTCAAGTAATGCTGGTACTCCTTCTTGCGTTTGTTTAATTCCACGTTGAAGGGCAGGAATAATTTCATCCGGAGACGTTATACGCTCCCCATAACCGCCAAAGGCTTTCGCCATATCAGCGTAATTCCCCGATATTTCGGTAGCCCCGTATTTTTTCTGTGAAACAGGCATTATGGGTATTTCGATAGCCATGGAGAAATTATTAAAGAGAATTGAGAGGATAGGGATTCTTTCTCGAACGGCGGTCTCAAAGTCCATCCCAGTAAAGCCGATAGCGGCATCACCCCAAACGTTTATGCATAGCTTATCCGGCATCGATAGCTTTGCCCCCATCGCCAGACCAAGACCGTAACCGAGTTGGGTGGATTTACCCCATCCAATATAAGAGAGGGGAGTTAACGGTTCCCAAAAAGGTGAGATTTGATCACGGGGACTTCCCGAATCGTGAGTGATTATCGTATTTGCCACATCGACGGTGTGCATGAGGTTCCATATCACACGATAGGGAGTAAGGGGTACTTCATCGGAAATGAGCTTTGGCATCCATTTTCCCATCCATTCATCTTTAACCGATTTAATTTCCGCAGTTACTTCATTGATGAGACCTCTTGGTTTACCCCCTAAACGGTCACTGATATTAGCTAACAATGCTTTTAGAATCTGGCAGGCATCACCTACTAGGGCATAATCAGCATCAATATCTCTATTGATATCATCCGGGTCGAGCGTGGAATGAATAATGGTTTTCCCAAAGGGCAAAGGCACACCAAATATGGTATGGCTGAAGCTACAACCAATACCAAAGACTAGATCGGCATTATTTAAAAAATCATTTACCGTTTTGGGGTAGGTATTTCCGCCAGAACCCAGGGATAGCGGATGGTTTTCAGGGAACGCACTTTTTCCAGCGAGACTGGTAGTAACTGGTATTTCCAGCAGTTCTGCCAGTTCTTTCAATTCTTGCCAGGCTTGGGAATAATGAACACCTTGACCAGCATAAATTATAGGCCGTCTAGCATCCAATAATGCAGCGGCCGCTTGGTCCACAGCTTCAAGATCAGGACCGGAATTAAAACTGGATGCCGGTCGGTAATCCAGCGGTTCAGGTAATTCTTCCTCAAATAGGTCGGCAGGAATTTCAACCAGTGCAGGCCGCGGCCGACCATTCTTGATCGCGGAAAAAGCGCGTCGCATAGCTGCCGGTAAGGCTTCGGGGACTGTTATTTGTTCGCATGACTTAGTTATCTCGCGAAAATTAATGAGAGAAGAGAAGTTGGGTTGGACAAATGCATGCTGTCGGGCGTTACCCGCGGGGAGGATAAGCATGGGTACTGATTCAGAATAAGCCTGAGCGACACCCCCAAAGGCATTTTCCGTACCGGGTCCATTCTGCATACAAAAAACGCCGATTCGCTGCCCGGAGGACATTCGGCTGAAGGCATCAGCCATGTGAATCCCAGTCCTCTCCTGACGTACAATGATAGTGCGAATATCCAGTTTTGCAGCAGATTCGATGATTGGGTTTACCGGGTAAGCGAAAAGGATTTCTACACCCTCTGCTTTTAAAATATGTGCGATGGCGTCGACAACTTTCATGTATTCCTCTAATTAAAGTTTATATGTAAACCAGTTTTCTGACCTTCTAACGCTATCACTCAAAGACTAAGCACCCTTTAATACAAGCGTGATTTCCTTAAAGTTATATTTAAACGGATAAGTTCTAGATAGACTCATTTATGGGGATTATTTATTAGTCTGGTAATTCATGAATATTCACCCAGTTATAAATCTGGATAAGAGTACAAATTACAATGAGTAAAATTAACCGGGTAGAAATTCACGAGTTTTCATTCGACACTGATAACCTCGGTCTGGAGCAGGCGACAACCGGTGTCGGCAATATGGCCTATGTTGCTGGAGATAAATTGAAGACGCTCCGCTATGCCATTAATATAAAAACGGATGACGGGTTACAGGGAGAATACGTTACGCACTGGGGAGGGACCCTATCGTCTATGGCCCAGTCGCGAATGCTGGCCCCCCTACTCATTGGGCGGGATCCGGAAGAACGTGAAATTATCTACGACGATTTGAAACGTGATATAAGGGCTTACGACCATATGGGTCACGGGCCTCTCGACATCGCGATCTGGGATCTTGTCGGTAAAATGTATGAGACCTCGGTGAAAAGCTTGCTCGGAGGTTTTCGAAAGCGTTTGCCCGTATATGCTAGTACTTATCATGGTCAGCTAGGTGATGGGGGGTTCGATTCCATTGAGGCTTTTGCTGACTATGCTGAGAAGTGCAAGGAAATGGGGTTTTCCGGATTTAAGATCCATGGTTGGAACGACGGTGACGCGAAAAAAGAAGCAGAAAATGTTTTAAGCGTGCGTTCCCGTGTCGGAGATGAGATGAAATTAATGATTGATCCTGCTTGTGAACTACGCACGTGGAATGACGCCTTATACGTTGGTCGCGCCTGCGACGAAGCTAATTATTTCTGGTACGAGGATCCCTACCGTGACGCTGCAGTGTCTGCTTTCGGGCATAAGCGACTGCGTGAAAAATTGCGAACCCCGCTCTTAATCAGTGAACATGTGCGCGGGTTGGAGCAGAAAGCGAGTTTTCTTGTAAATGGGGGTTGCGATATGATCCATGCCGATCCTGAATACGATATGGGAATTACCGGTGTCATGAAAATCGCCCATTTTTGTGAAGCCTTGGGGTTGGATGTTCAACTTCATGCGTGCGGGCCAGCACAACGAGTTACCATGTCAGCAATTCGTAATACGCATTTATATGAAATGGCATTAATTGGCCCCAAGATGCCAAACACCGTGCCCCCAGTTTATCAATGTGGTTATTCCGATCAACCAGAAGATCTAGGAGATGACGGATGCGTTCCCGTACCAGATGGACCGGGTATGGGAGTGGTCTACGATTGGGATTTTATCGAGCGCAATCGTACTGAGTATTATGTCTATGAATAGATGCCTCTAGGATCCCTTGGCATTTAAAGATATATTGCTGAAATACTTATCCCTATTGGCAGACTTCTCAAATTCTTTTCGGATGATATCTATATTATCTTATACGTTCTGCATATAGGCATTGATGCCATCGGGGTAGGGTTAAGCTAAAAATTTGTATAAGATATGACACTCGTCTTCTATTTTTTGGATAATAGAATTTTCCCAAAAGACGGGTGTGCTAAGGATAAGCCTCTCAGGGCTTTTTGAAGCAAAAAATGAAGGGGAGTATACAATGACCAATAATGAAAATAAAAGGATGACTAAACAAAAGCTGCCAATTGCAGAATAATACCATGGCTTTTCGAGGTCATTGCTGTTTGTTCTCTCATGCTCATAGCGAACTCAAGACTCCCACAGGGGTTAAAGTGAACTTGATAGGCATCATTTTATTGGCCTAAAACCAAGGATATAAGGTGAAAATGACGATTATAACCTTAAATACGTCAGGAGCGATTTAATGCTATATTGCATTTCCTATCGTCTGGTTGTCCTGCTACCCATTGATTATTCCATTTGGAAATAAAAGAGTCATTTTTAAACTGTGTATCATTTAATCCAACCGTAGACAGATTTAACAGATCGTGATCTTTTTCCAGCAGTCGCATTTCAAAAGGATATTCCATGAGAGAACCCGTCTGACAATGAAGAACTCCCTGGCAAGAGTGGAGTGAAGCTATGTGCCAGTGCCCGGCAAAGAGTGCGACGACGTTTGCTTCTTGCGCAATCAGATCTCGCAGTGATTCATGTTTCGCCCCATACGAAGCGAAGTGATGATAAGGGCAGGGGTACATTTTAACCGGGTTACCTCTTTGGAGGGTGCTTAATGGATAAGTGGGTTTAGAATGTATTGGCGCGTGAGTGATAATGATCGTCGGGATGTCTTGATTCTGAGCGAGCTTATGTTTTAGCCAATCGAGTCCTTCCCGGGTTGGACCAATACCAAGATAACGCCCAGCATTATCGATTTGAAAATCAAGGTATTCAGTTTCTATTCCGTCTTGTGTAATCCAGTTTGCGCTGTCGAGGAAAACAAAACGAAGCCCCGCCATTTCCCGAACATAAAAAAAATTACCCCGATCATTTTCAACAAAGGAAGTGATAGATTTTCGTATTCCTTTATGTTCTGCATCGTGGTTTCCAAGAATGATATTATAGGGGCATGACATACGATCCATGATATCCACGCCGAATTGAAAACTTTCAACATCGCCTCGATGGGTAAAGTCACCGCAATGGATGATAAAATCGGGAGCCAGTTTCTTAACTGTAGAGATGAGAGCTTCACTGATTTCGGCTGACCGCGATATGAGTGTTCGATTCCACCACTGTCCATCTACACCTCTTCCCGGAGGTGTAAAATGGGTGTCGGTCATAATGACAAAACGGGTGTCCATCACAAAAAGAGTAAAACCAATAGCATTGTGGAATTAATAAATGGTATTAGGATAATAGTGAAGGCAATTATTCATCCTCGATTATTGCTTCTCCCGCCGACCATAGGGTTAAAACGAAATGTTTTTTCTTCTCCGGCTGGCAACAGAAAAATAACAAACCAAATGCAATAAGATAAAAGGCAAACATACCAGGAAATCCAACCCACTGGAAGCTAAGTACTCCCCCATCGGTACATTCCGTATGTCACAGTTGTTGTAATTCTCGATTGCCTGCCACACTTTATCTCTATTTAAGAGGACAAGTATGTATATAGGTACCCAGTATAATGATGATCGCAACGAAACCGATATTCAGCAATTGGCCCAATTAGGTGTCGCCCATGTTGATGTCACACCGCAGGAACCCTGGAGAGAATGGTCCATCGATTCTCTCACCGCGATACGGGAGAATTATGCCAAGCACGGTATCACCGTAGAAATGATACATCTTCCTCTCAGCTCACGATCGGCATTTGAAAGGGAAATGTCTTATGTCTTTCTCGGTGCGAGCGACGAACGAGATCGCGAGATTGATGGTGTTTGCGAAATCTTGCAGATGGCCTCTGCGTCTGGTCTGCGCGGGGTTAATTATAACATTACAATCCTTGGACACATGAGAACTGAATCACGTAACGGCAGGGGCGGGGCGGGGCTTTCCTCATTTGAATATGACAAGCTAAATCAATCCCTGGGTGAATTCGAGGGGGGAGCTGCGGATGCAGACACAATGTGGGAACGTATCGACTACTTTTTGGAGCGCGTGGTGCCAGTGGCCGAAGAGCACAAAGTTCAATTAGCCTGCCATCCGCAAGATCCTGGAATTGGTGACCACACTTACCGAGGAGTTGCCCGGGTGATGGGTACGGTCGAAGGGTTAAAAAAATTTGTGTCCATGCACGAGAACCCCTATCATGGATTGAATTTCTGCCAGGGGACGATTTCGGAGATGCTCACCAATCCGGGGGAAGAGATCTTTGAGATCATAAAATACTTCGGTGAGCAGAATAAGATTTTTAATCTTCACTTTCGCAATATTAAGGGGGGCTTTCTCAATTTCGTTGAAGTGTTCCCGGACGAGGGTGCGGTAGACATGCTTAAAGCACTGCGCGTTTATAATGAGGTTGGATACTCTTACATGGTGATGCCCGACCATGTCCCCGTTATGGCGGGAGACGAAGCAAATCGTGTTGGGTTCGCCTATTGTTACGGTTACCTGCACGCGTTAATGCATGCGATCGAGTAGCTAGAACTTGATTAAGGAAGAATTGATGGGTGGAAGTATGGTAAGATAAAAAATGAGTGAAGTAAGCTTGGGACCGATCAATTACCTGACGATCATCATCTACATGGGTGCGATAGTAGGTATGGGCTATTGGTTTTCACGGCGGGAAAATACTAGTGAAGAATACCTCCTCGGTGGAAGGAAGATCCCCTGGTGGGCCGTTGGGATCTCTTATTATATGTCGCTTGCGAGCACCATTTCGTTGGTGATGGTACCGGGTGAGATCTACAACAATGGATTATCCCTATTTGTGCTGAGTATTTTATTTCCGATCACCGTTTTGCTCGGGTTTTTCCTTTGTGTGCGGTTTTTCTTCAAGCTTAAATCTTTCACCCCATTCGAATACCTCGAGCGTCGCTATGATTCACGTGTCCGTCTGGTGGTAAGTTTGATTTATTTCTGGATACGAATCGCTTACATCTCGATGGTTCTTTTCGCCTCAGCTAAAGTTTTTGAAGGCGCAGCGGGGTGGTCGGTGTGGATGACCATCCCCCTGGTTGCGATTATTGGGATTGTTTACACCGTTCTTGGCGGTATTCGCGCAGTTATCTGGACTGATGTATTTCAGTTCGTTGCCCTATTTGGCGGTCTGGCCGTAGCGATTATAATTTGCACCTCGCTTGTAGATGGGGGGGTCATGGGTGTGCTATCCTATTCATTTGAGCATGGACGCGGTCCGGAGCGTTTCGCCGAAGCAGATTTTTACCGCTTTGACCCCTATATTCGCCTGTGTTTCTGGTTTATTTTACTCAGTACTATTATGGATTCTATTTTCTACCCCTGTGCGGACCAAATCACGATTCAACGACTGCTAAGCACCGGCTCTTATAAAGAGGCCAAGAAGGCTGCATACATGAACTCATTCCTGGAAATTCCCCTTACGCTTATGCTCTGGTTCGTGGGCCTGGCGATCTTTACCTATTACTCGCAAAATGTAGATCCCCGCGTGACATCGGGAGATGGGGCATTGTTCACATTTATTTCCACCAAAATGCCTACCCCGTTACCTGGTCTGATGCTGGCGGCGATGCTGGCCGCAGCGATGTCCACCCTCGACTCTGGAATGAACAGCCTTTCAACGGTAGTACTCAAGGACTTTTACCTGAAATACCTCAATCCATCAGCGACAGAAGAAAAGCAGGTTAAGTTGGCGCGCATTTTAACGATTGCGATCGGGGCTTTCGCGATTGTTGTGGCTTTATCGATTGCAGGAGTCGCATCGAATCTGGGAGAAACGGTTGCTGAAGCATTTGCGATTTGGGGGTCCTTTCAGGTATTACTAGCACCCGCTTTTTTCATAACTGTAACCTCGCGAAAGATTACCAGCTTTGGCATCTGGCTTGGGTTATTCGCCGGTATCGGGGTTAACTCGGGTATGATCACCTGGTATTTGAAATCACAAAGTGGATGGATTGGAGCAATATCCCACAACTGGATACTCATCCCTCTCAGCGTGGGGGTTCTATCTCTTGTTCTTACCATCGTGCTCAAAAGCAGAGGTAGCAATCATGCATTCCGCGTCTTAGTGGTAGCTGTATGTGCCTTAGGCTATACACTGAGCACAGGCTTATGGTATTATTACGGGCGCTTTACTGATGGCGGCGAATTGAGTTTTCAATGGGTTACTTTTCCAGGAGCGTTTGCTTTTTTCGTCGTCGGTTATGGTTCAATGTTATTTATCAAAGCGCCGGATAAAGAGAAACATGAGGGACTGACCCTTTGGTCAATAGGGAAAGGCGAGATTAAGGAGAATTAATCTACGTCTTCGTCTACGGTTCTTCAATAAATCCAAATTTTTAGTATCTTCTCCTGTGAGGAGGCAGACCCGTCTTCGTCCCATCCCGCAGTTGCGGGAGGACTACGCGGTGGCAGGCAAAGGTCTATTCCTTCACAAATCTATCGAGATGATCCCTCAGGACCTGTTCGCCGCCGAGTTTGACTAATTCACCGTCTTCTGCGGTGAGGAGCAGTTGCATCCCCTCGGCGTTTTGCTCGATCCATTCGGCTGCCTGGTTGAGTTCACCAAATGAATCCACTGCGATTCCGGGTGCTTTATTATTGTCTTTCGCCGCCTTTACAATACGCGATACCGCGGATTTAAAATCGGGATGATCCCACTGCTGAAAACAACCCATACCTAGAGAGAGATCAGAAGGACCGATGAATACGGAATCCAATCCCTCCAGTTGCGCGACTTCCTCAATCACATCGAGCAGGCTGATCAATTCCACCTGTAGCATGACAATGACATTGTCATTCCAGTTTTCAAAATAGCTGTCGTCCGCGCCATAATTCGAAGCGGCTTTCGGCCCGAACCCGCGTATCCCATCGGGAGGGTACTTGCAGCTGGCAATAGCCCGCTTCGCATCTTCTATGGTACCGACAAGGGGAACCAAAACGCCTTGGGCACCGTGGTCTAAAACCTGTTTAATGACATCGGGTCGGTTATCCTCAACGCGAACGAGGGGCACGGTTTCAGAATCTCTGAACATCCATAATATCTCACGCAAAGACTCGGTATTTCGTGGGGCATGTTCATTATCGATAATCACATAATCAAATCCCACCCTCGACAGGTTGACAGCGATGAGCGCATCCGACGAAGTCGACCAGCCACCCACGCTGATTTTACCCTCACGCCATTTGTTCTTTAATTCCCGGCCCGTCATCGCTGTGTGTTGATAATTATATTTCTTTATCGTGGATTACAAGCTGTATCTGAAGATAAGGGAAAATGCGTGTAGGCGAAGATGCGTAAATGCGAATTTGATACACGAAACAGAATCCAAATTGGAGAGCCACGCGTTGTCGTGGCCGCGTAATTCTATCCACAATCCTCAATTTAGTCACTCGATGATCAATTCTTCTGTCGTAACCTCAATCGGATCGCCATCTTCATTGGTGAAGGTTGCATCGATACCCAGTGTCGGCTGTGGCGTGTTGTCTGGTTTGAAGTTATTTTGCGTGATCAGGGTATCAAACCCGGTCGTTGTCGATTCGCTTTCAGTAACCACGACTGCGGCACCGGGAGCCAGTACTAATGCCTGGTGCCTGAATGAGCGAGCGCAGGGTCAGTCCCTGTTTCCAATGAAAAATTAATCACCTGGATACTGTTCGGTGATTTACCAAAAATAAATGTCGTTTCTTCTGCTGATATCCCTTCAAACTCAAAAAAGTTATCCAGTTTTTGTTGGGCTAAAAGGTGCAGAGGCCAGAGAGGGATGGCCATAAAAAAAGACGTAATAAAATTTGGGGACATATATAATTCCATGTTAGGTTTTAATTATAGGAATAGCTTCATGATTAGATGATTATTTTAAGTAAACTAAGATTATTTATATAAGTTCAGGATTCCAGGCAGAACTTTTAATACATGTTCGATAAGCAGGTCTGAATAGGCAAATTCCGCTTCGCTTGGGGTATAAGTTGAGGCGCGGACGGTGGAGTGTTCGATTATTCCAAATCGGACAAGCAGGCGTTTTTCTACCTGTAGAAGTAGTTCAAGGTTTTGTAGAGTATAATTAATGAAAGGTAATAATTGTCCCATTTGCGTCATCGCGTTTTCTATTTCTCCGGCTTTGGCCAGTTGGAAAATACAGTTGAGTGGTTCAAGAAGCGCAATTCCGGGCATTACCCCGCATAAGCCATGAGGTATTAATTCTAACATGTAGTAACCACCCCATCCCTCGAAGACGCCAACACGATCACCCACAAGATCGCGTATCGCAATTAGCTTGTTAACAAACAATGGCTCCTCCAGTTTAACAAAAGCAAAATTTGGGTAATTTTTATTCAAGTTTTGGATAAATTGTGCCCCTATTGTGGGGCCGCCGGGATTAAAATCTTGCACTAAAAAGGGGAGGGAAATCGATTCTGCAATTCGACCTAAATGATTTAAAATATCCTTGTCATTTAAGGGGAAAAGACGGGGAACTGCGGTAGATATTATGTCCACACCCAGTTCCTGATAGCGTTTTGCCATTTCGCAAGCGATACGACTGGATACATGATTTGCTTGTCCGATTACCGGTATTTTTTTTTTTGCCGCTTCTACGGCCACACCTACAACCGCTTCACGTTCGTTTTCGGACAATTTATAAAACTCACTGGCATAAGCGGGGAGGCAGACCGCCGCTGCGCCCGATGAGGCGCAAAATTCTACAAGTCGTTTAAGGTCAGAAAAGTTTATGGATTCGTCCTCATTAAAGGGCACTGGAATAATGGGAACGATACCGTCAATATTGATCATTTTCTGTAATCTTCTGCGGAATCCTGAGGTACATATCCCAAGACTTCACGCGAGTGTTCTATATCTCTGATCCCCCACTTGTTATTTGATGATGCGAAAAATATGTCATATTTCAAATCATTGGGTGCGTCGATACACCGATGAAGAAAATCTGCGGCATCCCGGTGGCTGAGGAAAGCGGCGTATTCGTGTATTTCAACAGGTCGGTTCTCTTCTCGTACGCGACCTAAACGTACACAGAGAATGGAGATATCATAAGCGTCGGCATAGTGACGAGCCAGCGCTTCACCCCATACTTTAGATGCACCGTAGAGTCCTCTAGCCCTAACCATATCGTGGGTCAGCATGGGCCACTTCTCTGGAACCTCATCATAGCGACCGGCAAATATAGCTTCATAGGGTGTTTCTGTGGTCCACCCTGCGCACGTGGCTACCGAACTGGCATAAACAATTCGTTTGACCCCTGCCAGCCTTGACGCTTCGAAAACATTATAGGTGCCCATAACATTGATGCGCAGCATTGAATCCAAATCATCTTCCGCAATTTGTGCCGCGAGGTGAACAACGACATCCTGTCCGACAAAGGCAGGTTTAATTGCGTTCAGATCACCAAGGTCCGCTTGAGTAGTAGGTACCCCCTCAACTTCTCTGCGATTTAAAGCGCAGAGTTCATAACTGCCGGCTTCATCCAGGTGTTTACGTAATATCCCACCAACCAACCCGCTCATCCCGGTTATCAAAATATTTTTTATCATCTTAGTATTAAGTCATCGATATATTTCATGAAAATAGCTACATATAGAAACAGTAAGGGCAAGATTTTCCGGCTATGTAATCATATAAAATATTAATTCATATTCACTGATCACGCTGCACCCGGGACTCATAGTTTCAGCAGCATAAAATTACAGAAGATTAACGCCTCGATCGAATAAAAAATTTCCTTCTTCACCGGCTTCTAGAACCAAAACTCTGAATCCTGAATGAACGAGATTAGGGTTATCCACCGACTGCACTTTGAACCCAATAAAGCAAATCCCGTTTGTCAGTTCACCGAGGGAAAAATCCTCTGCTCCAAAGACATCTTCAAAGTCGATGAATACATCGGTCCCTGGGTTCGGTAACAAGCCTGACAGTAGATCCTAAACATATTAAAAGAGAAAGGAAGATAAGAATACATATGATTTTTAATTGAGAAAAAATAAAGTATTCAAACTTAGTTTCACTCATTTTGACGGAAAAATCCAGACTATGCACACAAGTTGTGCTACTCTCATGGAATTGAGGATAGTTACATTTTATCCCGGATAAAGAAAAAGGGTAGAAGAATATGGGTGTTTTACCCAATAATCACTTCAGGATGTAATCAGAAATGGGGGATGATTCCCAAAACTTCAGAAGTTTATCCTGTCTGACAAAACGATTAGATTTTTATATAACTTAAAATGAATAACTTACGAATAATAGTAGATAGTTGGCACAGAGCATGCATGAAAAAAGATATTAATTTAATAAGCCACCCGTAATGAACAGTCTTTTATTAAGCGAAAGTTTACTTTCTGTTTTCCCGTCTTTAAAGCGTGATACAAATGGGCTCTTTTCTGATAAAGAGAAGAAGGCTAATGTGCGCAAAACTGAGATGATCGAATGTTATAAAAAGAATTATATTTATGCGGATGAGCTTAAGCAGATAATTGATAGTGTATGGAAACTAAATGATCTGGCGTTTAAGAATCATGAACTGTCGGAACAACTGTCCGAGAAAAAGTCCGCTCAAGATAATATTCTAAAATTATTCAAACGCTATGTTCCGGAACAGGTGATATCCGAAGCTTTAGAAGCTGAGGATATTGATCTTATGCCCCCCGGAGAGGCGAGATATGTATCCATCTTATTTTCTGACATTCGAAATTTTACGCGGATATCCGGGAAGATGAAACCGCATCAAGTGGTTAGTTTTTTGAACGATTATTGGAAAATTATGCTAGCCTGTGTCAAAAAATATAATGGATCGGTGAATAAATTTATGGGAGACGGATTACTCGCCATTTTTGGCGCTCCAGTCTCTTCCCCCGACAATCATGAAAATGCGGTTTATGCGGCTCTCGACATGGTGAAAACACTCGATAAGATTAATGAAAAATACGCGGGTATTTTGGGCTGTGAGATAGAGATAGGAGTGGGTATTAATACAGGTGAAGTTGTAGTGGGAAATATTGGAACTGACGACTATTTGGAATACTCAGTAATTGGTGATACGGTAAATGTTGCCTCTCGACTGGAATCGTTGAGCAAACCAATACCGAACTCCATTATTATCAGTGAGACGACTTATCACCATGTGAATGACCTTGTTTGCACCTCAGAACTCAAGGAAGCGCTTGTCGCGGGAAAAGATGATCCTATTTGCTACTGTGAAGTATTAGCTAAGAAAGCGATCACAGCAGGCGCACTATAGCAGTAAATTTTTACTTTGCGTTAAATCACGGTCGCTGATCGAAGTCCGTAGTCTCACTTAAAAATTCTGATCGCAATTTTTAGTATCATCTTTTGTCATAGCTTGCGAGAGTAGTCAGATTTTTAACTAAATGGGTAGATTTTCTGTATGATTAAAGGACGTGAAGTAAGTGTCCTTGGAGGTTTAAAAAATTGAGTGACGATTATTTACGTATTCCGGAACAAGTAACCTTGATTAATCACGATGGTGGGAGTTCCCGATGCTACCGTTATGCGGTCACTGAAGCGGTACGCCTTCTCAATCGTTGTGGAGTTACGGTTAAAAAGGTTAATAAGGAAACAAGTGACGCATGTTTTTTTCTTCAACTATCTGTCTCTGCTAATGCGTCAAAAATACTGGGGATGCACGATAAGGAGGCGAGTAAAGATGCCTATCGGATGACAGTGTCCGACGCAGATCTTACGATAAGTTCACTTTCGGCAAAAGGGGTTCTTAACGGGGTATATGATCTGGCGGAACGTATAGGCTACCTTTTCCTTTATCCTGGTCTAGACGGTGAATGGGCACCTGCTTTTGATCAGCTGGTTCCGCTTTTAATAGGGGATGAAATTATTAGCCCCCGGTTCCCTTACCGAGGTGTTTTTTGGGAGGGGAAAAATGCGGGCGATTTTACAGATGAAGAGTGGTTGCGTTTTTATGCAAAACTACGTTTCAACGCGCTTCGACATGAGGTCGACGACCTTCCTTTAGCAGAAGAACTAGGATTGCGTTTAGAAGTAGGCGGTCACGATTTATCAAAGTTAATTGCGCGGGAATATTTTCATGAGCACCCGGAGTGGTATCGCATGGTGCAGCCAATTGACTTTAATGGTCAACGTTCAGACGATTTAAATTATTCCGTCACCAATGAAGAAGCACGATCAGAGGTAAAAAGAACTTTTCGCCAGGAACTTGATGTGCTAAAGGGGGTTCACGCAGTTCACAAATGGGCGGATGATTTACCCGGAGGGGGGTGGTGTTTTTCACCAACCAGTCGAGGGCTATCGCCAGCGGACCAATCGATGTTAGCTATGCGAAGCCTGGCCGAGGTTGTAGAGGAAGAAAAGTTACCTCTGCGCATCCCGGTGCTGGCTTATCATGATACGTTGTTTCCGGGTACCCAGGTTGATGTTGCAAAGGAATGTTTTCTTCTTTTTGCCCCTCGAGAAAGATGTTACGGACATGCGTTAGACGATCCATCATGCAAGCGGAATCAGCTATACCGCGCAGCTCTAAAAGAATGGATGGATAAATTTAAAGGGGTCGATGATGCGCATACTTTTGAATATTACTTTGACCAGATTCTTTTTCGTGGAATTTATCCCTTTCTTCCCACGATAATTATCGCGGACATGCGCTTCTATGAAGAAAGAAAAATTGAATGTCATATGTCACTACAGGTGGGAGGACCGGCGATCGCCCCCGAGTACAATATGCTTCTCTTTGCGAAATCACACTGGGATAGAAGCCTCACCGCAGAATCGTATATTAAAAACTTAGCAAAGTGCATTGCTCCCGAACAAACCGAACCTTGGTTTAATTACCTGACTAAGCGAGGGCAGATCTATAGACAGGCTTTGCTGACCTGCGAGCATGACCTCAAGATTTATTTTGATTACCGTTGGCTTCCTGAAACCACAACAGACTTTGGAAAAGAAATAGCTCAAGCATATGAAGAAGCATCCATCGCGATGAAAGATAATGCGAACTGTCTTGAAGAAGCCGTTGTCTCTCAATGGTCACCACGATTATCTGAGCTGGCGGAGAAAGAGATCAGACGTTCGCGGTTCGAAGCAGCAGAACTGCATGTCATGCATTTGCAGCAGTCTGCAATGAATAAACTCGGATCCTTTCTCAATACGCGCGAAGCGGCATACGCGCGGGAGGGAGTGGATTTACTTAAGCAGACTATTGCCGCACAAAATTATGCTGTCGAGAGAGCATTAGATGCGGATCTTCCACGGGACAGTTATTATTTTTCTTTGGTAGAGGGCATGCTTCGGCCTGAATTCGAAGAAAAAATTAAAATATACGACTCAAATTTCGATGGTTAAATATAAATAGATGTGTGACAAAATGGAGGTTAATAGCCGAATAATGTCCCTATGTCCGATGATAATAATCATAAAACTACTTGCTTTAAATTCTAGTCGGGGAACAATATTTCTTCTTCAATAATCCATTCCATGGACACGCTCAGACGACGTTCCGTAGTCACGGGAAGGTCGCACGCAGGTAATTGAGAGTCGTCCCTCTAAAAATAAAACTTCAACCACTAATCATAGCTATGAGCGCAGATGCCCGAATTTCAGAACTTAACCTTGAACTCCCACCAGCACCCAAACCGGCTGGTGTTTACAAGCCATTGGTGATTGCAGGAAATATGGCTTATGCATCGGGACACGGCCCCGTGAAGATGGATGGATCGATGATCGCAGGTCGCGTAGGTGACGATTTTGATCTAGACGCGGGAAAAATGGCAGCACGCCAAGTTGGGCTTTCAATACTGGCAACCTTACGCGCAAACCTTGGAAGCCTGGATCGAGTCAAACGGTTAATTAAACTGCTCGGGATGGTCAACTGCACACCCGAATTTCAGGAACATCCAACCGTCATAAATGGGTGCAGCGAATTATTCGTCGAAATATTTGGAGAAGAAGTGGGAATAGGTGCCCGCAGCGCGGTGGGGATGGTTGTATTGCCGGGAAATATTCCCGTCGAGATCGAAGCTATTTTTGAAATCGAGGAGTGAGTTAAGAAGAGCTTAGTTAAGTACTAAATCGTCGTCTGTTAAAGCTGATGGATTTGATTTCTATTTACAACCATCTGAACCTAACAAAGCGTTACTTGTAAGGTCTGTTTCAAGTAGTAGTAAACGGTGTCCATTGTCTGATAATTCTAGAAAAGATCCTTAAGCATTTCGGTTACGTGATTAAACAATTGGGAGATCATGGACGCATCGACTTTTGGAAAAACTTCAGCCTGTATTTCTAAAATCACTTTAGCCACTTCGTTAGAATCGGTGGGTTTAAGATTTTCCAACAAGTAGTTTTTAATCATGAAACGGGGTAGTTTAAATAATAATTCATATGACCTTATTATGAGACTTTCGCTTAATCAAGTAGATGAACTATTTGAATGAAATTTTTACTTCTGAGCAAGCAGCGTACTCTCTATTCAGATGACTTGTAGCAGGAAGTATCATTTGATACAAAAGCAATTGATAATCAGCTTTTAACCCGTTAAAGTTAACATATAATAAATGAGTATTTATGCAAATTCAAGAAGATTTTTGATTGATGACAATGAGCGTAATTAACTCAATTGTAGCAACCAAATTTACGGTTAACGATCGTAGCTATAAGTTAAAGAATAAACCAATCGCTGTTCTCTGCCTCGACGGCTGCTCCAATGAATACCTCGACGCAAGTCTGGTTAAAAATTGTATTCCGAACATTGCGAAGATGCTGCGCCATGGTTATCGAGGAACGGCGCGAGGTGCTCTCCCCTCTTTCACTAACGTTAATAACGCATCGATTGTCACAGGATTACCACCCTCCGGACATGGCATCAGCGGCAACTTCTTTCTCGATCCTAATACAGGAAAGGAGGTGATGATGAATTCGGCAGTTTACCTGCGTGCCTCAACCATACTGGCTTCAGCAGCGAAGGCTGGTAGAAAGGTTGCGATGGTGACGGCAAAAGAGAAACTGCGTGACATGCTCTCACATGAATTAAATGGAATCAGAATTTCTGCGGAAAAAGCGAACGCCGCGCGACTCAGTACGCATGGTATCGAGAAGGTTGAGCAGTTCATCGGTTATCCTACACCTGAAATCTATAGTGCTGAGGCATCATTATTTGTACTTCGCGCGGGGGCATCCTTACTGGAGCAAAATCGAGCTGATTTTGTTTACCTTTCAACGACGGATTATATTCAACACCTGTATTCTCCTGACACATCTGAGGCTCTTGATTTTTATTCTCAAATGGATTATGAAATTGGGCGGATAATGAAAACTGGTGCGACTATCGGGGTCACCGCGGATCATGGGATGAATGCTAAACATAAAGCGGATGGGTCACCCAATGTTGTCTACCTGGAAAGTCTGCTGCAAGAAGAGTTCGGTGAAAGTGTGCGCGTAATTTGTCCAATCACAGATCCCTATGTTAAACATCACGGAGCTCTTGGCTCGCTAGCCATAATTCACTTAAGTGATCATGGTCTTGAAGAGCGGGTTGAAAAACAGCTAAAGCAGATTGCGGCCGTAACGGAAGTCTATGATCATAATACGGCGGTAGATAAACTTGAACTACCGGATGATCGCACGGGTGAATTCGTAGTGATGTCCAGTCGCGACACTGTTCTTGGGCGAACTCCAAAGTATCATGATCTTTCAGCCTTGGATAGACCTCTCCGTTCACATGGGGGGCGATTCGAAGAGAGAGTCCCGCTAATTATTTCCGGACCACTTACACCCGAGTATACAATTCGATCTAATAGTGATCCACGAAACTTTGATGTTTTCGATTTTACCATTAATGGGACGGAACAATGAGTGCTGAATACTGGCGTAGAGAAAAAACGAATGAAAGATACTACTGTCGTGGTCTTTAATTCTGCGGGCCAACCGCTGGAGTTCCGGTGTCCCCCGTCCCGGAACTTACTTCCGGTGAAGCGCTTGTTCAAATTAAAGCCTGCACACTATGTGTGGGTGATTTGTACAGCTATAAAAGGCAGGGCATTGGGATCCTTCCACAGATATGATCTATTACGCAGTAAGCAATTCATTAACAGTGCTTTTTAACCCAACAAACAATCAATGATGAATGAGGAAATTGAATATCCACCACCAAGCCTGGAGATCGCAGCGATTGATGTTCACGCGCACTACGGTAACTATACGCATAAGGGAACAGGTCTTGAATCTGGTTTTCAATCCGGTGATGCGGAGACCGTCAGCGCGCGGGCTAAAGAGTGTAATGTTGAGCTGACAGTTGTTTCGCCACTACTGGGTCTATTTCCACGCGGAAAGGCTGATGCGGTGGAGGGAAACGAAGAGGCGGGTAAAATCGTTCCGCGAACTGGTGGATTGTTGCAATGGGTGATAATCAACCCGCTTCAACCACAGACCTATGATCAAGCGCGTGAGATGCTTGCCTTACCTCACTGCGTGGGCATTAAAATCCACCCCGTAGAACACCAGTATCCTATAACCGAGTACGGCGAAGCTATTTTTAAATTTGCCGCTGAGCAGAAGACTGTAGTCTTGACTCACAGCGGGGATGAATTCAGTTGGCCCGCCGAATTTATCCCATTTGCAAACACTTTTCCAGAGGTTCCGCTTATTTTTGCACATTTAGGGAACGGGGGTCTCGCGACTGGGCGCGCCAACTTGCAAGTCGAAGCAATAAAAATGATAAAACATGAGCGTGTCTACGTCGATACTTCAAGCGCAAGGAGTATCATGCCCCGCCTGATAGAATGGGCTGTCGGTGAAATTGGTGCTGAGCGCCTACTATTTGGTACTGATACCCCACTTTATTTTACCGCCTCCCAAAGGGCCCGAATTGATTACGCCGAAATCACCTTGGAGCAGAAGCGATGCATATTGCGCGACAATGCGATAAAACTCTTAAGTCTCGAGAGCATAATTGTCATTCCTCAAGTAATTTGAACGCAAAAATGAAAATCCTTTTAAAAATAATGTGCGTGTGTACATGGAAGAAGTAATATATTAAGGGGATACACATGATAAAAGAAGAAATCGAAAAGGGCATGCCCAATGTTTTCGACTCACCGAAAGAAGAGGGTGTAGTCGAAGCCATTTTTATACGCCCGATAATGAATGAGAGAAAATCACTGCAAGAGGCACAACTCTCACCGGAAAAGGGTGTAGAGGGCGATCGTTGGTTTGATTTGTGTTGGGTGAAACTTAAAGATGGCAGTTCAGACCCACGTGCTCAAGTGTCTCTATTTAACTCGAGACTTATGCGTTTGATCGCCTCAGATAAAAAACTTTGGTCACTGGCAGGGGATAACTTTATTGTTGAATTTGATTTAAGTCGATTGAAGCCAGGCCAAAGATTAAGTTTGGGAGAAGCGGTGATTGAGATTTCAAATCAGCCGCACACCGGGTGTGAGAAATTTGCTTCCCGCTATGGCCAAGAGGTTAAAGATTACATCGATTCCCCTGAGGGGATAAAATATAATCTTCGAGGAGTGTATGCTACCATTTTGCAAGCGGGGACAGTAAAGATTGGGGATAGCCTAAAAAAGATCGCATTATAGCTTTACCAGCGAATTGGGAAAATAAAAATTGAGAGGGCTTTTTGAGCGAAAGAGCCTTCCTGCATCTCTAAGTTCTAACCCTGGGGTCGTAGTGGTGCGTCAACTCAGTGATCATCGATACGCGGGGTCTTTTCGGGAAATTAAAAGTGATGAAAATAATTACCGTGGCCATGCCGCGGTTCTTAAAAAAGAGTTTGTCAAGCACACAGGTGAGCTGAGAATAAAACTGCCAGACGCCCATAGGCTACCACGCTATGTGATTAGCTTTTGGATTACGGCAATGAATAACCCCATACTTATTCAAGCTACCGGGAGGTTTGTTAAAGAGAAAACGTAGATATCGTGCCTGTTGTAGTAAGAGAGCAATGCAGGTCATTAAAAGTTCAGGATTGATTTCCCTATTAGAATAAATTAATCAACTCTTATAAACTTTCACCAAGAATAATTATGATAAAGCAAAGAAATAATAATAAACTTTATACAGAAAGTCCTGCGAAAAACTTTCTGATAAGAGGGAATTGGGCATGGCTTTTAATCGTCAGCCTGATTGCCCTATTATTGGGAACAGTAACGGTAGGAGAAGCAGCGCATCATTTCGCTTCTGAACCGCGGATCATTTCTATCACTGGCAACGACCAGATGAAATTTAATATTACTGAAATTGAAGTCAAAGCGGGCGAAAAAATTAAAATAGTCCTTAAAAACATTGGGAAAATACCCAAGATGGGGATGGCCCATAATTTTGTAATCTTACATAGCGGTGTTGATGTCCATAATTTTTCGATGGCAGCGATTATGGCTAGAGAAAGTGAATATATCCCAAAAGATCGTGAAAAAGAAATTATTGCCTATACAGGCATGGCAGGCCCCGATGAAACAGTCACCGTAGAGTTTACTGCGCCAGAGACACCTGGAAAATATGATTACATTTGTACATTCCCCGGTCATTATTTAGCAGGCATGAAAGGTGTTTTGATAATTAATGATCTTTAATACAGATCCGTACTCCCTCATCGTAGTTATAGATCATTCATGAGTACTAAATTAATGAAAAAAATAACCTATTCTTTTCTGGCTTTAATTTCCCTCTTTGTATTGAGAAGCAGTTCAGATGAAGAGGAAATCGATCCTAGTTATCTATAGAGGTATGAGAGGAATTGTCAGATTTGTCATTAGGTAAGTAGTGAGGGAATTCGATTGGCATTTTCCCCGCTAACGGGGAGTAAAGAGTGCGTCATAAAACTTGTTGTTTATGGATGGTCTAGGTCAATTATTGTTAAAGGTAGAGAATTTTCCATTACGATGATTAAAGCAGGGATCCCCCCAGGTTCATTGACAGACGCAGATATCACTTACTTACATCCACAATTTTTGGGGAACTAGAGCGTCCGACGAAAAAGAACAGGTCGGTAATCGTAAAAACGCCTGGGACTCGGAGGATTTACTGAAGCTTCATTCCTTGGAAGAGTCAAAATGATGACACTCCATTTTTGTGGATGTGAATAACACGCCAGAAAGGAATTGATATGACTGTAGCTTATGTAGGCTAAAACTGAATCTACTTCGATTTTAGGTTTTAACCTCAATTTTGATAAATAGGGAGTAGAAATAGTTTAAGTGATCTGACACGGATACATTATTCTTCACACTGATAATGAAGATAGTGCTTTCTATGGTTCTACACATATTAGATTTTTCCATATATTTTACATAAATAATTGACAGTATTCAATGGGCACGATTAAACGAGTGCATTACTCATAGGTCCCTAAGAATGTATTCTTTAACTGTCAGGTTTTATTTAAAAAATAACGTTTGGATTTAGGGATAAGGTAATTTTAAACTGAAAGAACAGAGTTAAATAAAATAATGAAAAATTTAAAATTGAATCATACATTCAAGGTTCTCCTTGGAATCATGCTTTTAGTCATTTCTTATGGAATCAGTGGCAAGGAAACCCGACTTGAAGCAAGTGGATCCACAATAGGGGCAAAAATCACTGGAACGGTGAAGTTTACAGGTGATCCCCCAAGAATGCGAGATATAGATATGTCAGACGAACCCGTATGTGTACATAAATGGGAAGAATGGGGGATGGCGTCAAAGAGTGAAGCGCTGGTCATGGGTGAAGGTCAGACTATGGCAAATATCTTTGTTAGTATTAAGAGTGGATTGGCTGAACAGACTTACGCTGTGCCAACAACCCCTGTGGTAGTCAACCAGGAAGGGTGCTCTTATATACCCCATGTTTTTGCCGTAATGAAGGGGCAGAAGATAGTATTTAAAAACTCAGATGGGGTATTACATAATGTCCATGCGCTACCAGATGCAAACAGGGAATTCAATTTAGCGATGCCGGGAAGTATGTCCGAGGCCCCCCCGCGCTCTTTCAGAAAGGTAGAGCCTATGTTTCGTATCAAGTGCGATAAACATCCCTGGATGCTTTCATATGCAGCTGTCATGAGTCATCCATATTTTTTTGTTACGGACCGTGACGGAAAATTTGAAATAAATGGCCTGCCTGCCGGGACGTACGAAGTAGAAGCTTGGCACGAAAAGTTAGGAACCCAGATTTTAACGGTCACGGTAGCGGCAGATTCAAGCGAAACTGTCGACTTTGCTTTTTCCAGATAGAGGAAAATTACTGGTAAGGAGATAATAATACCTACACCCATTAAACACTATTAGCTATGGCAGACACGACCACTACTGAAGAGGAAAAACCTGAAGTAAGTCACGGCGAACATCACGAGGAGCTTTCCTTCTGGAGAAAATACATTTTTTCCACCGATCATAAAATGATTGGTATACAATATGCTATCACCAGTGGATTCTTTCTTTTCTTTGGGTTTAGTTTAATGATGCTCATGCGCTGGAGCTTGGCTTACCCAGATCAGCCGCTCCCTATACTGGGTTTTCTCATCGGCAACAACGGCATCATGTCACCAGATACATACAACACTTTTGGTGCGATGCATGGGACGATCATGGTGTTTATGGGCGTAGTGCCACTGGCATTTGGTGCCTTTGGAAATTTTGTTCTGCCTCTGCAGATTGGCGCCGTAGATATGGCTTTCCCAAAAATTAATGCGGCCAGTTACTGGTGCCTTTTTGTCGGTGGTCTCATTATGCTTGCCAGTTTCTTTCTGCCGGAAGGAGCAGCAAAGTCCGGCTGGACTTCTTACGCACCACTCGCGGACATTGATATCGGACTGGGGCAAACTTTCTGGTTGATTGGAATGATCTTTTTAATCACCTCTTCCCTAATGGGGTCGGTAAACTTTATTACTACCGCGATTCAGCTGCGTGCGCCAGGAATGACTTATATGCGGTTGCCCTTTTTTGTGTGGACCCAATTGGTAACGGCTTTACTGCTCCTCCTGGCTTTTCCTCCTCTCGAAGCTGCGGGGATCCTCCAGTTAATGGACCGAGTAGTGGGGACAAGCTTCTTCCTCCCAACCGGATTGGTTATTAGTGGTGAAGTAGCGGATATCAGCGGGGGCGGCAGCCCCATTCTCTGGCAGCATTTATTCTGGTTTCTCGCCCATCCCGAGGTCTATGTCCTCATCTTGCCCGCGTTTGGAATTGTGACAGAAATTATTGCGAATAATTCGCGCAAACCGGTGTTCGGTTATAAACTTATGGTTTACTCTTTGATTTTTCTCGGATTTATGTCCTTTTCTGTTTGGGCGCACCATATGTTTATGACTGGAATGGGAACTACCTTGAATGCCTTTTTCCAGACAACGACAATGATTATCTCGATACCCTCGGTAATTATTCTCTCCTGTCTATTTATTACTCTCTGGGGCGGGTCTATCCGTTTCAATACACCGATGCTTTTCGCACTGGGATTTTTACCCATGTTCGGTATCGGTGGTTTGACGGGTCTACCATTGGGACTCAGTGCATCGGACATTCACCTGCATGATACCTTATACGTCATTGGGCATTTTCACTATGTGGTGGCCCCCGGAACGCTTTTTGGACTTTTTGCGGGAATCTATTATTGGTTCCCTAAAGTTACAGGCCGCATGATGAACGAGACGCTTGGTAAGTTGCATTTCTGGGGAACGCTTATTTTCATGAATTTGGTATTCTTCCCCATGCTTATCCAGGGAATGGCTGGAATAAACCGACGCTTGCATGATGGGGGCGCATCTTACGCTGATGCTACGGCAATTATCGAGCCCGGGTTTTATTCCCACGCAGCTAATTATCTCTATTTAAACAAGTGGATGTCCATGTCAGCTTGGGCGTTGGGGCTGGTTCAGCTATTCTTTTTGGTAAATCTTTTCTGGAGCGTAAAGAAGGGGAAGAAGGCAGAGCGAAATCCTTGGAATGCAACTACCGTCGAATGGGCAGCACCTTCACCGCCCGGGCATGGGAATTTCGATTCCGCAGTTGAAGTTTATAATGGCCCTTATGAATATAGTGTTCCCGGTGCTTCGAAGGATTTTAGCCCGCAATTTGAAAAGGGGACTTCCACTTGAAACTCAGGAAATAAACTTATGTCTACAATTGAAATACCCTATGTAAGTACTCCGAGACCTGATACAGGATTGGTCAATGCCAAGCTCGGGATCTGGTTGTTCCTTGCTTCAGAAGTCATGCTCTTCGGCGGTTTATTTTCCGCCTATGTCTTGCTGCGTATCGGTGCTGAAACCTGGCCGGATGGTGCATCTATTCTCAATGTGCCGCTTGCGACACTGAATACGGTCGTGCTTATCACTTCCAGTATAACGATGGTTATGGCGTGGGCTTCACTGGTAAGGAAGGACATTAATAAGTATAAGCTCTATAATTACGTAACATTGGCCTGTGGGTTGACCTTTCTAGTAGTTAAATATTTTGAATACAGCGCAAAGTTCCATCATGGTCTTTTCCCTTCGGAGAGCACCTTTCTTGCCATCTATTTTACCCTCACCGGGCTGCATGTACTACACGTTATAGGTGGCATGCTGACATTGGCATACTTACATTTTATAGGATCGAAAATGTGGAAAACAGATCCGGTACGCTATACCGGAAGGGTAGAATGCGCTGGACTTTTCTGGCATCTTGTGGACCTCGTTTGGATCTTCCTTTTCCCGACGCTTTATCTTATGTAAGAGGAAAAACTATGGCAGAAAACTTAGAAGAACTTGATCAACATATACGGGCTTGCATTGCGATTTTTGTCGCCTTGTTATGCCTGACAATAGTCACCGTTGCTGTTTCCTATTTGAAGTTACCGGTCCCGGCGACGATCACCCTCGCCCTGTGCATTGCTTTAATAAAAGGATCGCTGGTTGTCTCTTACTTCATGCATTTAGTTTCAGAAAAAAAGCTCATTTTATGGTCTCTCTCTCTGACAGGTGTTTTCTTTCTTATTCTCATGATCCTTCCCGTCGTAACGGATCTGGATATCATATCCCATACCATTACGGTTAACCATTAAATGTCCTTAAAGATATTTCATATATTTTTTATAACGATTTCATTAATCCTCTGTTTTGGTTTTAGCTGGTGGTCATTCCAGCAATCAGGTGGCTATGTTATCATCGGCATTGGATCAATTGCCGCAGGGATTGCATTGTTTTTCTATGGCAAAAATTTTTTGAATAAAATGGAGAATCTATTACCATGAGATATAATTTACGCAGTCTTTTAAAGAGTCTAACATTGGCTTGCGTGTTCCTTACCACACATCCACTCATGGCTTGTAGCAGTTGTTTCAGCAAAGGAACGGGGAAAATGGCTGAAGGAGCCAATATGGCAATTCTCTCCCTTGGCTTAATTATTTCAATTTTACTCTGCGGGTTTGCAGCGTTTTTTATTTATCTGTGGAAAAAATCTAGAGATTATTCACTTCAAGGTTCCAATTCCGAATTTAAGAAAGGTCGATGATGGATCAACCAATGCAAAATTTCTTCGGGCAGCCCTGGCTGCCCATTGATGTTTCAGAGCACGGGGCCGCGCTCGATAGTTTAAACTGGTGGGTGCACCTGCTGGCGATCATCCTATTTGTAGGGTGGACAGTATATTTTATTTATGTCCTCATTCGATTTAGGCAGTCGCGTAACCCCCAGGCCAATTACGCGGGGACCCACTCGCATTTTAATACTTATGTAGAAATAGGTGTTATTGTTGCTGAAATTGTCCTTCTAGTCGGCTTTTCCATTCCACTCTGGGCACAATGGACTGACGATTTCCCCGAGGAGTCAGAATCTGAGGTTATTCGTGTCGTAGCCGAGCAGTTTGCCTGGAATTTTCATTATTCAGGAACTGACGGGGTCTTTGGCAATACCTCTCCTGAGCTGATCGATGTTCAGACCAATCCTCTAGGCTTGGATATGGAGGATCCCAATGCGGTAGATGATGTTGTTGCTAAACGCCTTTTTCTACCCGTTGACAAACCAATAATCACGCACCTCCTCTCGAAGGATGTCATTCACAGTTTTGGTATTCCCGCGATGAGAGTAAAACAAGACATTATTCCCGGTTCGAGCATTCCCGTAACTTTCAAAGCTCTTCAAACGGGAAAATATCTCATTGCCTGCAGCCAGTTATGTGGCACCGGTCACTCCACTATGCGCGGATTTATCGAAGTCATGGGCCAAGATGATTATGCAAATTGGTTTAATCGCGAAGTAGAGAAAGCAAAAGAGCAGGCGGAGATTGGTGATGACTTATGGTAATTCGTTTAGCTTATTTTCTCTCATCTTGAACTTATCATAATTGAAGGAACCGGATCCTGAGCGGACATCGTAAAAGTTGTATCATTAAGTTTGTAATTTCCCTGGGTGTATTTTTAGCGGGAGCTACAGTACTCTTTGCGCAATCTCAGGAAGGCGGTGCAGATGTCGCGTACCGTGAATTTCCCTTTGTCGGTAGCCGGATCGCCATTTGGGCAATAGGTCAATTGCATCTTATGTATGCGGCTTTCGTTTTAGCCGTTCCGATGTTTGCACTGCTCATTGAGTATATCGGTTATAAGACCGGAGATAAACGCTACGATAAACTGGCACATGAGTTTACCAGTTTGTTGAGTGTTTCTTTTTCCTTCACCGCTACCCTGGGTGCTATCCTCACTTTTATGTTGATGATTCTCTATCCGAGATTCACGAGTTACCTCGTCTCCATTTTCGACAAGACTTTCTGGCCTTATGGGTTGCTCTTTTTTGCTGAAGCAGGATTTTTATACAGCTACTATTATGGATGGGGTAAATTCTCACCGCGTATTCACATGCTTTTGGGAGTAGGACTGAATATCGTGGGAACTGCGATTATGTTCATCGCTAATGCCTGGCTCTCGTTTATGACATCTCCGAGTGGAATTGATGAGGCCGGTAATCTTGTCAGCACCTGGGATGCTGTGAACAATTATATTTGGATGCCGATAAATATTCATCGTGTCATGGCCAATGTTTGCTTTGGTGGAGCCATTGCTGCGGCCTATGCCGGGTTCAAGTTTTTAGGTGCCAAAACAAAAGAGGAAAAAGCACACTATGATTGGATGGGCTATGTCGGAAACTTTATCGCCATTTCCGCATTGCTTCCTTTACCCTTTGCCGGATATTGGCTGGGTAGCGAAATCTATGCATTCCGTGCACAAATGGGCATGGTTCTGATGGGCGGGGCGTTTTCCTGGTTATTTATTATCCAAGCTGTTCTTATCGGAATGCTTTTTCTCGGGGCTAATTACTATTTATGGTTGGGTATGGAGCGAATAGAGGGTGCTGAGAAATATAAGAAATTTGTTAAATATCTCCTCGCAACGATCACCGTTTGTTTTGTTGTTTGGGCAACGCCGCATTCTCTTGTCGCGACGGTAGAAGAAGCACGAAAAATGGGGGGAGCCCATCATCCGGTCCTTGGTATTTTAGGTGTGATGTCGGCTAAAAACACCGCGGTTAATATCATGATCCTTACAACCTATATCAGTTTCCTTCTCTATAGGCGAGGGAACAAAGTGGCAACGGTTTCATGGGCACCGCTTGGTCATACGGCCCAATTTCTGATTTTTGCAGTTACGATTATTTTTGTTATTATAATTGGTATCGTTGGTTATTTCGTCGAAGCCTCAGTACGGATCGGGCTTTCCGTCCCTCAGGTTATCTCTGTTTTGTCGGCGATGATATCAGTTACAATTATTGATATTTTCCTCTTCCGCAATGCGCGCATTGTCGGTCAGATTAGATGGGGAGAGATCCCCGCCAGGGCACAATACATGTTATTCTTCCTCGCTGTCACTTTTACCTGGCTGATGGGACTCATGGGCTACGTCCGTTCCGGTCTCCGCCTGCATTGGCATGTATACGAAGTGATGAAGGATACATCCGTTGACGCCTTTACCCCGACACTGGGGTTTGCCGCCACCGTGGTTTCCAGTATCGTTATCATCTTCTTCATCTTTATCATGTTTAATTTCTGGCTTACCGGACTTCTTCACAAGAAAGATTGGGAACCCAAAACTTGATCAACAGAGATGAAGAATGTAATTAAAATATTTGTCTTAACGATCTTAACCACTCTCTTTTATTGGTATGTGGCGCAAATGGTCCCACAAAAGGAGACACATCCACCTGAAAGTGCAGAAGTTCGGGAAGACATGAGTACTGCAGAAATGGTTGTTGTCGGGGAAAAGATATCTACGGGTAAAGGGACCTGTTTTCTTTGTCATACGATGGGTTCTGAAGGCTCACGTGCACCGGACCTAGCCGGTATAGGGCAGCGTGCGACTACGCGTATAGAGGGCTATAGTGATATTGATTATTTAGCTGAGTCTCTATTTGAACCGGCAGCCTATGTCGTAAATGGTTATAACCCCATTATGACGCCTGCGCATAAGGCCCCGATTAGTTTAACACAGCCAGAAGTATTGGCGGTAGTCGCATATCTCCAAAGTTTAGGGGGGTCCCCAACCGTAACGATGAAGACAAAATTGAAATACTCGGCCGATGCATCAGTGACACCGGCACCGACTGCAGTGGCAAGCAGTGATGGAGCTACGGTTTCCTATGATAATCTCAGCGGGGAGGAGCTATTTAATAAGTACGCCTGTATGGCCTGTCACAGTTTGACCGATCCGATCCAACTGCTCGGCCCAAGTCTCTATGATGTAGGCAATAGATTGAGCAGGGCCGAAATCTATGAAGCTATTATCGATCCTGATGCGGTGGTTAACGAAGGTTTTGTTAAAGGAGTAATGAGTGCCACGTTGCAAGGGGCCGGATTTGATAAAGATATTACTCCCCAACAATTGCGAACTATGGTGGAATTTCTTTCGGAGAAAAAAGGCAGTTAGATGAATTTCCTTATCATACCTCTGGTCTTGTTCGTTTTATTGGTCTTTCATTTAATCAACAGGGTAAAAAAGTTTTCCTTCATTAACTCACTTTTTTGGGCAGTTTCGTGGTGGATTGCTTTTTATGTGATTTTAAAAAACGCGATATTACCACCGCTTCCATCCTCTATTGTACAGATGTTTATGGCGATCATTACGATTGCACTCTTCTTTTATATCACGGCAGATACCCAGCGATTAAAAGAAACCATTCATCCGATTATTCAATTTCTCGTTAATCGAAAATTTACACTACCTCTCGGCATCGTGATTATAATCATTCCGTTGCTTGTTGCAGGGAAGGTTTATTTGGGTTCCCAGGTGAAAATTGTTGCCCCGGTATTTGGTCGAAGTATCCATCCCGCACCGCCAACGGAAATTAATTATCAAGGCAGGCAGTTAATGCTTAATGAACTTGAAAATCCGTATCGTCATTTAGAGACGGAAAACCCCGCCGAATTTCAGGAACACATTGAAACCGGCCGTAAAGTATATTACAATAATTGTGTTTTCTGCCATGGTGATACCCTGGACGGGAAAGGGATTTTTGCCCATGGATTCAATCCGATACCTGCCAATTTTGCTGACGTCGGCACGATTGCGCAGTTGCAGGAGTCCTATGTTTTCTGGCGCGTGGCCAAGGGGGCTCCCGATCTCCCCGACGAATCGGGACCCTGGAGTTCGGCCATGCCTGCGTGGGAAAAATTTCTAACTGAAGATGAAATTTGGGACGTCATTCTTTTCATTTACGATTTTACCGGGCACAAGCCAAGGGCGAAAATGGAGCACCACTAATCTTGAATGGTAAGTAATGAAATCAAACATGCAATTTTCTAAGAAAAGCTGTTCGCGACAGCTTTCATATGTCCTGATTTTCATCGGTTTATTTACAACCGGTATCGTATACTCTGGCGAAGTGAACCTGGGAACAGAAACGGAGCAAGAGGCGGGTAAAAAATTATATACTAATTATTGTGCCCATTGCCATGGGGTTGATGGGGATGGTAAGGGAAGCGCGAGCCGGTACTTTCATCCCAAACCGAGAAACTTTACAAGGGGGCAATACAAACTGCGCAGCACGGAAAGCGGCGAACTACCCACCGATGAGGACATCATTCAAGTTATTAAAAGAGGCATGCCTTATACCGGGATGCCTGCGTTCACCGATTTTAGTGAAAGGGAATACCAAAACCTCACCTATTATTTGAAAACTTTCAATGAGGATTTTACCGATCCAGATTTTATCGTAGATCCACTCACTTTTCCTGAAGCCCCTCCTTACAGTGAAGAATCAGCTTTGAAGGGAAAGGAGCTTTACACTATTAATGAGTGTTATGGCTGTCATGGTGAAAATGGGCGAAGTGATGGGGTATCGGCCCCCAAGCTTGAAGATGGATTTGGTAAGATAAAATATCATATCCGACCAGCCGATTTAACAAAAAGATGGACATTCAGACGAGGGGCAACACGCGAAGACATGTATCGAGCCTTTACGACTGGTTTGAATGGAACGCCGATGCCATCCTATAAAGATTCGATAACACCTGAAGACCGGTGGCATCTTGTAGATTATATTTATTCACTTTCGGACAAGGATGAACCGAACTATTCTACGACGATAATCGCGGAGTATACTGGAAAAGAGATTGATCTTTCACAAGGTGAGGCTCTTTTTGAAAATAGCGAAGCTGCGCTCTTTCCCCTTGTCGGGCAAGTCATCGAGCCAGGGCGGGAGTTTTTCCCATCGGCAAATGCGATCGAAGTTAGAGCGGTCTACAATCATGAGGATATTGCATTTATGCTATCCTGGAATGACATGAATGCAGAAATCGAAGGAAGTAACGCTCCCGACATTGCAGTTGATAAATTCCATCTCGATAAACCGGAAAGCCAGGAGAAAACATTGGTTATTGAAGATAGCGTGAAAAAGTATTCCGATGCAGTTGCGTTACAAATTCCCAGTGAGATGCCCTTGGGATTCAAAAAACCTTATTTCCTGTATGGGGATAAAAAGAATACTGTTGATCTTACATTTCTAGATCTGGCCAACAAAAACGAGGTAAAGCAATACACAGGCTATGGCTATGATCGTCTTACACCTGTAGACAACAGTGATGTAACTGCACTTTCTAATTATGATAACGGGGAATGGTCAGTTATCTTTAAATACAATCGCAATTTGGATACTGAAGAAGGCTTGGCCTTTGTCGAAGAAAGTTTTATTCCGCTTGCGTTTTATGTATGGGATGGCTTTAACAACGAACGAGGTATTGATAGCAGCATTACCGCATGGTACAGTCTATATTTAAAGTCTTCGGTTGAGGAATCTCCTATAATCCCAATGCTTATATACGGACTCCTCACTCTCTTTATCGTATTAATTATTGTCTTCCTGATGAGGAAGAACTTTTCCACCGCTTGAGCGGCCGGAAATTAATATTCTAAGAGTTATCTTGTATTGCTTGACGAGCTGTTTTCGATAATTGCGCTGAAGCATTCGTTAGAAACACCGTATCAGCACCTGAGGCCAGCATATTAAAGCCAATTGAATGGGCGTATTTTATAATCTCTGGGGAGTGCGCGGGCATAACAGAAAGTTTACCTGATTTTTTACTTGCTTGAGCTACTGCCTCCATATCATTGCCCAACGTTTCTTTTGTCCGTGGGACAGCCATGGACACCCCTCGTCTCAACAGAATGTCATCGGGGCCAAGAAATAGAGCATCGATGCCATCGACCGCTGCAATGGCTTCGGCATTTTCTACTGCGCCTGGTGTTTCGATCTGGGCAATAAGCAGGGTGTCTTCATTAGCGGTTTGAGAAAAATCACGACTTTTCCTATCGATTATACGACGGCCGCCAAAAGAGCGTTCACCGATGGGAGGGAACTTCGCGGCGCTAACGATAGCTTTTGCCTCTTCTACAGTATTGACGAGAGGGACAATAATGCCGTTCGCGCCCGCATCGAGAAACATGCCAATATTGCTCGATGCGTGCGAGGGAACGCGTGCGATTGACGGTAATTCCATGAGGTCACATACTCTTATCAAATCTAAAACATCCTTATAGGCGAGTTGACCATGTTGTCCATCGATCCACACCCAATCCCACTCTTTGCCGATCCGCTCAAGGATACCGGGTGCTGGATAACTAATCGCGAAACCGAACTGGGTTTTTCCCGCTCTTACATTTTCTATGAATTGTTTCATCATAGATCACATTTATAAATGACTCTTTTCTTTAAGCAATATCAATCAGAATTCAAGTCACTTAACTTCAATTGTCTCTCATCGTGGTCACGCAGTACTCAGTATAACTTTGTGTTTTTCTAAAACTGATCGTCTCTAGAAAGGAGAAATCAATTTCATGAGCTGAAAGTTTAGGGATTTCTATCGACGAGTTGATTGTAGTGGATAAATATTTTATAAGAAGACCCAATAGCATCGTTTCCTTTTCCTGGTTTTTACACCCCAGCCCCAAAATCTTTGCCGATGAATGCGAGTTACCATCATCAGATTCGTCTTCAACATAGAATAGATAGGCGGCAATTCCATCCATGTCTGGGATGCCAATCCCTTTAATTCCTTTTTTACTATTATTAAGCGTTCGTGTTCTACGTTCCCAGGCAAGTGGGGTTTCATCAGAAAGCGTATCCCCCTCGGTTTTCTTAAGGTAGCGATCCCTAAGATCTTCGGGTTCAACTGGAATGATCCATTGAGTTGAAGGGGGTGGGGTTAAAGGAGTAGTGATGGAAAAGTCTGAATAATTTCTGTGTGCTGTAAATTCAAGTTTCTCAAAAAAGGCAGCTAAGTCTTCTCGTTCATCTGGGATCACGACAGTCAATAAAGGTGGGCCCAATACGGCCATTTTATCGATCAAAGAAGTTACGAGATGATGTCCATAATCATTTCCCCTGTAGTTGGGATGAATGCCCAACCTCAATATTAAGGAAGAGGCCTCTCTTTTCGCTGCTATTAAAACACCAACGGGATCCTTGTCATCCAGCGCAAGCATGCATGAGCTGGACCAGAGATTGAGATGTTTAATCTCCCTTTTAAATCCCTCTAGTGTAACTGGAGCCGTATTGGGATAATGAACATCGTAGCACCGATTTACGGCCTCTACAAGTAATGGAATATCATCAGGACGACAAAACCTGAATGAAGGCATGCACAATTAATAGTCGGAACGTTTTTTATCCAATTCTGACATGACACTGACCTCATTAAGGTTTTCCTTCGGCGGTTGATCGGCTGGGTAGTCGTTCACTTCTTCACTGCCATAAACCGGTGGGACAGCGAGTCTAGTATGACCGTTACCATTACTAGCCGCGGCATGGCCATTACTTTGCGAAGTGATCATTTCCTCCATCATCATGCGACCAATTTCGATGCCTTTTTCGACAAGATCGAGATCGATAGTTATTACCTTATTTTCCAAAGCGCGGCTCTCTATTCTTTCCTGCACCTTATCGCGCATAAACCCACCGGGAATACGTAAAACTCGTTCCGCGGCTTCCGGTGTCCATTCAAACACTGATTTTAAGGGTGTACCTTTTGCATCGCGGGCAATTAATTTAATCCCCCCGTCAATTTCATGTTCAAGAAGTGTGTTAGGGTCTTCTGGCAAGAAAGATTGAGCTTGTTCTTCCAAGCTGTCTTCATGGCCGAGTTCCTTTAAAATTTCCTCGGCGAAATCTAATGTTACCGCGCTCAATCGGCGCATCCGGGCAGCTTTTTCAATGTACGCTTTTGCCCTTCTTTTCTGATAAGCATCTTTGATTACAGGCAAAAGCTTACGGGCATCTTTGGTCCAGGTAAGTTTTTGTCCATCGTAGGTAGTTTCATCTTTTGCCCCCCCTTCAGATTCAATGATTTTGTCTATTGTTTCCGGGGTGATGATTTCAAAGTTTGCCGATCCACAAACGGCGCACTTTACAGGGTTCTCTTCCTTAGCGGTGGTGCCGCAACTTATACAAAGGGCCGTGTTTCCTTTGCGCGCCTGTTTAAAGGCTAAAGTTTCTGCGAGCTTATCGGTTGCTTTCGCTGCTTGTTTGGGCATGAAACGATCCATCGCTTCGTCGATCAAAGAGTTGGTAACGACACTGTGACCTTTTTCCACCGCAAGCCTTAATATCCCAGTGCGGGCAATGCCTTTCACCAGTGGAGGAACCCTTGTCATCCGTTCTTCGGCTTCCTGTGTCCATTGAATACTCTCTTCCGCTTTCCGATCGAGTTCCGGATGAACCAAAACTGAACTGAGTAAAATATCACAGGGAGCCATGCGTAAAAGATTATCCGTGTTGCTTCCCAACCCGGAATCGTCAAGTTCACTATGAACCCCGATTCTGCCTACGATCAACAGCCAGGGTGGATTCTTGCGCGCGTAATCCAAGATCTTTTGAAAGGCTTTCCCATCGAGTAAAACCTTTTCTGCCTCTATGCCTTTTTCTTTCAGCATTTTTTCTGCGACTTCAAGATGTGACTGGTAGATCTGCGCGAGCCCGGTATCGATTATCTCTTCATGCAATTGATTCTGTTCTTCGAACCGAAAAACCTTAGCAGCTTTATCGGTAAGGACATCAACGATTCCATTGAATACCATGTAGTGGAGATAGGGATCATATATACCAATAAGGGTAATTTTTTTATTAAATTTTTCCGCCAACCCAGCTGCCGTCATCAGCGCTCCAAACGATTGGGGGCTGCCATCAATTCCGACGAGAATCGTATCGCGCTCCGGCTCATCTTTCTTTGGGACATGTTTTACAACCCAAATATCACCTTTTCCATGACGGGTAACGCCCTGACAAACTGCGCCGATCTGGCTGTCTTTAGTTTTCCCTATACCCTTAATGCCGAGAACCGTAAGATCATAATCGGAAGCTTCCATGTCATTTAAGATTTGCTCATGGTGCTTCCCGTCTATCATTTTTCGCTCCATTTCCAGCCCCTCCGCTTGGCAGAGCTTATCCATCTCATTGAGATAGCAATCGGAAATAAGCTTTAACCCCATCGTAATTAAACTGTCGTGAATCTTCCGCTGCCTTTCTAATTCCGTTTCCTGGAGGTATTCGCCGGGCAGTGTAAACTCCATTTGCTTGAATCGATAATCATGCATCTTGGCTGCATAAACATGATTGCCGGTCATTGAGGAGTTGAATTTCTTTCCAATTTGAACCGCGATATTGATCGCTTGATTTGAATAGTCAGAGTTATCTACAGGAACGAGAATCGATTTAAACATGTATCTTACCTATCGGGGTTTAGTATGAATTAAACGGTCTTAGTAATGGATTTCGCAGCGTCAAAATCATTCGAATAATTGGATATGATGTCAAATCAATGTGGCTGAAATTAGTCTTTTCCAAAGATTTTAGGCGTCGGCATTTTCTTGCGTATTTCAGAAAGAACATCACCCGTCACCTGGGAAATATTGTTTTTTTGACAATAGGATTCTACGGATTTCATGACCATGCCACGGACGAATGCGGGAATCTCTTTCATCCTGGCCTTCGCATCATCTCCCCATTCAATCGCTTCCGATTCATCGAGATTGTGGGGGAGGCCGTACACTAATCCGGGATGGGTATCGATTGACTCGCGTGAATATTTCCCCGGCGTAAAATCACAGAGCGGGTCCTCGGCCATATAATCTCCGGTCACTCCGTATGAGCGGGCACGACAACCCCCACATGCACCATTAAATTCACATGCCCCGCAACGATCGCTGAGTTCATTGCGGTGGCGAATTTTTATAAATAGTTCGGAGTTATTCCATACCTCAGCCATTGTTTGCTTTTGCAAATTACCTCCAAATACAGGCAGGTAGGGGCAGGGGGTCATGTCACCATTGGGACGAATTCCCATGTATTGCATTCCTGCCGGACAACCTCCCGCTCCACCACTAAAGGACTTTAAAAACTTCGAGTTGGGAGATTCCTCATAAAGGTGTTTAATATAATGGGGAGCGCACTTCGCATTGGTGACCATTCTTCCGTCATATTTTTTCTGAATAAGTGAAAGTGTTGTTAAAACTTCATTATATTGATCCTGGCTGATTTCAGAGACGAACTGTCCTCGACCTGTAGGTACGAGAAAATAGAGATTAAAGACCTTGGCACCCATTTCCTGATAGGCATAATCAGCGATCGCTTCAATCTGATCGAAATTGTGTTTCCCGACCGTCGTTTGGACAATAAAGGAGAGGCCGATGCGATGCAGAACTTTTGCCCCGGTTACCGTATTGTCCCAAGCGCCTTTTACTCCGCGAAATCTGTCGTGGAGATCGGGATCGAGAGCATCGAGTGAAAGTGAAAGTCCACGCAATCCGCTGTCTTTTAATATTCTCGCCAGGTTTTCTGTGATGAGAACACCATTTGTTCCACAGACGACCCATAGTTCCTTTTCACTGCCGTATTCAATGATCTCAAGAATATCCTTTCGCAGTAAAGGTTCTCCTCCAGTGAGGATCGTCAAAGCTTCAGGTGCAAAGTCAGCGATTTGATCAATGATTGCTTTGCATTGAGCGGTGTTAAGTTCACTGCGATCAGCAAATCCATCAGTTGATAATCGGCGGACATTTTTACCCCCTGCATCGAGATAACAATGCTCACACTTTAAATTACAACGGTTAGTTAAATTCCATGAAATAACATAGGGTCGTTGGAATTTACCTACGTCTGTGTGCATTTATAATAATCTATAATTAACATGTGTCCTGACTCTCGCTTACATTTCGAATTCTTCTTTTGCGCGGTCAAGGCATTCTTCGGTCACTTGGGCGAAACCCTTTTCGGACGCGAATTTTTCGATACCTTTTTTTGCCATGGGGCGGGCAAATTCAGGTATATTTTGTAACCGGACCATCGCTTGAGCTGTCCAGGGAAACTCGTCTTCATTTTTATTCACGGAGTCGGTTTCCGAAGCTTCGATCATAGAATCGCGAGCCATCTGAGAAAAAGGACACTTAGCGGCAGGTTCCGCATTAGCTTCAGTCATATTACCGCTTTCATCAAGGGTTATGCCCTGAGATTTCGATACTGTTTTTCCTCCGATTTCTACCCCCATCGAAGTGACAATCTGTGTTTCAAAGGCATTGGTCAGCATCGCGATTTCCATTAGGCAGTCCGGGCATTCGTAGCGAATAGATAGAGACCCATGATCATCAGCTTTTAGGGGAGCCTCATTTTTTACCAGTTTCATCTGGGTATTACAGGATGTGCATAAGAATTTCATGTTAAGCTTCCAAGGTATTCATTATTTTTGTCGCGATGTGTTGAAGAGAAATGTTGGAGGGAGAACTGCTGGCACTGTCGGTAATCGTTCCTCGATCACATTGTTCGGCCACCGCAGGATCAAATGGGACTGAGCCAAGCAAGGGAATATCCAATTTGGCATTTCCCGAGGGAAACAATGGTTTTACCTCTTTCGAGTCAGCACAGTAATAACCGCTCATGTTTTCTATATATCCGATAATGGGAGATGGGGTTTTTTTTATGGCCGCGATTGAACGCGCGACAACACCTTGCGAAACTTCAGAGGGAATGGTGATAAGTATAAACGATGTTTTGTCGCCCAAAAATTCTGCGAATTGAAAGCACCTTTCGGCGCCGGGGGGGAGATCGATAAAAAGAAAATCTAATTCTCCCCAATCGGTATCAGCGAGGAAATCGGCGAGGGTTGAAAACTCTTTAGTCGCTCGCCATACATGGGAATCACCACTGGCCACACTTTTAAAATCTACTGCTTCCGATTCAGGAACCAGTGTACCAAAGGAGATGACGCCAATTCCAGATTTGGTTTTCGGAACGATAAGTCCATTCTTCCCGGGAATGAGCTGAACGTCAGTGAGACCGGCAAGACGTGCCAGGGCTGGACCGTTAACATCTGCGTCGAGAAGGGAAACGCGTTTTCCTAGACGGTTCAAAGCGGATGCAAGATGCATCGAGATTGTGCTCTTACCCACTCCTCCTTTACCTGATCCAACTGCAATGACAGATTTAATCCCGGATAGATTTTCCTCAATTTTGGCTTTGTGCGCAACGACCTGGCCCATAATATTGGAACCACCATCTCCTACGAGGTCGGAGTAGGTTTTTAGTTCTTTTGAATCATCCATATTAACAAAAAGATTGTCATCGAAATCTATCGACTCAACTCAAATTTAATAATTTGATAATTTATCATGCATTTATGCCATTTTCTGGTAAAACTAGGATTGATTCATGCTTAGCTACAGCCTGGTAAAAACAATTCATCTTGCGGGGGTTTTTCTCTTTCTTACCGCACTGGCGATATTATTTTTTTCCGATAACCTCGGCCGACTTTTTAAGGTCATTTCCCATGTAGCGTTGTTTATTATTTTAATTACTGGTTTGGGGCTAGTCGTGCATTTAAGCAATGGTGTGCCGTTTTGGATCATGGGGAAGTTTATCCTATGGCTGCTATTATCTACGGCCGGGATATTTGCGACCACTCGCCTCAGGAAATATCGATTAACCGCCTATAGCTTGTTAATATTGATGGCTTCCCTCGCTGCGTTTCTTGCTATTCATAAACCTTTTTGAATTAAAAGCTCAGGTATTATGAATAGCGTGATGTATTCTTAATTACTCACGGTGTGACAAGTGAGCGATTTCCTGAAGAATATCGTCAGGGGTCCACTCGTTTCCACGTAGCACTTTAACCAATCTTCCTGAAGCATCAGCGATCACAGTTCGCAATGAATGGGCTATTTCTTCCGAGGCACTTTCATTTTGCACGACTGTTATTCCAAAATGTTCTGCAAAATTTACGATACTTTCTCTATCACCCGTAAGAAAACTCCATACCTCATAATCTGCATTGAGTGCATCACCATGGTGGGTAAGCACTTCTGGAGTATCATATTCCGGATCAAAGCTTATCGAGATGAGCCTGATTGTCCCTTTTAAATCCTTGCTCTCGAGAATTGTTTTTTGCAGTGATTGAAAGTTAAGATCCATAAGTGGACAGAAATTGGGGAGTGGACAACGCGTATATATAAAAGTCAGAATCAGCTGCTTTCCTCGATACGCCTTAATATGCTGAACTTGATTATCCTGATCAATAAAAGACGTATCCGGTAGAAGATCGCCTTTACGTAGTTGGGTGCTGCCGTTTATCGAGGTTTGTAAAGATGCATTGTTTATCAGCTCTTCAAAACCGATCTTTTCAAGATTGGTGAGGTAGGCTTCTTTTTCGGTCACCACAAGCTTCGCCTCGATTAAATCACCAGGCATTTTCCCTTCAAGTAAAGTGACATCCTTTACTTTAAAAGGCATGGTCATTGCAGGCATAAAACCAGGTATTTCCTCATGTTTTATCGTGATTTCATTCTTCACTGAATAAATAGATATTACCTGTCCATGCAGATCGTAGATAACTTCTCTCGGAGTCGGGCTGCAGGACAGACATTGGGTGATGAGAATAAAAATCGCAGGACAGTAGAGAAGCTTAGACATCATGTAAATATTATGTGTAAGAAAATCGAGGAAGGCCGTCTATTCCTCTGCGTGTTTAAAAAAATCATAGCCTGCTGAGGATCCAGTCATTGCCAAGGTTTGGCTCGTCAGACAGCACACTTCATCCAATAAAATATAAATTATTTAAGATATAAAAGTTTTGGATGCATCTAACCCCATTAGGAAATCCAAATTAGTTTCGAACGATTAATTATCGATCGATTCGCTAAGTGGAGTAAATACCAGTTTTACATCGGGATCGGGGTGTGGAATTGCAGAAAGGAGCATGCGGGTGTAGGCGTGCTGTGGGTTTTCGAAAATAGTCTCCGTCTCTTCTATCTCCACGATTTTCCCCTGATGCATCACGGCAACTCGGTCGCTAATGTGACGAACTACACTGAGGTCATGAGCGACAAATATATAAGTTAAATTTAATTCCTCCTGAAGGTCTTCAAGCAAATTAATAACCTGGGCTTGCACCGAGACGTCGAGTGCGGAAACGGCTTCGTCACATACGACAAGAGACGGGCGCATTATAAGTGCGCGTGCGATGCCGATACGTTGTCGCTGACCACCACTGAAAGCATGGGGATATCTTTGCCTGTGCTCTGGTTTCATTCCCACTTTGACTAGCATGTCATCGACGCGGTCGATCAATTCCTTCCCCCTTGCCAGTTTGTGGATATGTAATGGCTCACCCACAATATCTCCAACCGTCATCCGTGGGTTGAGAGAAGAAAAAGGGTCCTGGAAGATCATTTGCATTTGCGTGCGCAAAGGCTTGAGCTCCCTTTCCGTTAGTTTAACTAAGTCGATTGCTTTCCCATTGACTCTGAAGATCGCTTCACCATATGTGGGTTTGAGGGCGCGCAAAATCGTTCGCGCGCAGGTTGTTTTTCCTGAACCACTCTCTCCGACCAACCCCAGGGTTTCCCCTGGAGAAATATTGAAACTTATATTGTCGACAGCTTTGACGACATCGATTTGCTTTCTGCCAAATCCCTGACTGTATATAGGAAAGTGCTTACTGAAAGCTTTAACCTTTAGGAGAGGTTCTACTCCATAATCATTCATGTCTTTGTCGCTCCTTTAAATTTTCTTGCTCCGCAACAGGATACCAGTCGACCGTTAGGTAACATCTCCATCATTGGATTATCTCCTACGTCACAGACTCCAGGTATCGAATCGGGACAGCGGGGATGAAATGGGCAGCCGGCGGGTAGATGAGTGAGTGAGGGGACATTTCCTATAATAGAAGGAAGACGAGCTTGCTTTGTTTCATTTCTCGGCAATGACTTTAGAAGTCCAGCCGTATAGGGGTGAAGAGGATCTTTTAAGAGCTCTCGCACGGTGGCCTGTTCAACCAGTCTCCCCAAATACATAACAGCGACATCATCAGCGATCTGTGCGACGACTCCCAAGTCATGAGTAATAAATATTACCGAAGTCCCGAGATCTCGCTGTAAGCTTTTAATCAAGTCAAGAATCTGAGCCTGGATCGTGACATCGAGCGCAGTTGTCGGTTCATCGGCGATGAGCACTTCCGGTTGGCAAACCAGAGCCATCGCGATGACCACACGTTGTCGCATGCCTCCACTAAATTCGTGAGGATACTGTTGCAGTCGACGTTCGGGGTGAGGAATGCCGACCTTGCCGATCATTTCAATTGCCAGTTTTTCGGCTTCCTTCACCGTGACATTCTGATGCAAAAGGATAGCTTCACAAATTTGATTTCCGATCGTGTGAACCGGGCTTAGAGCAGTCATTGGTTCTTGGAAGATCATACTGATGAGCCCTCCCCGCACTTGGTAAAGCATATCCGACTTTTCGGTTAAACCTGTAATATCAATCGGGCTTATATTTTTCGGGTAGAGAGTAATCTTACCACCCGCGATTTGACCCGGTTTCTGAATCAAGCGGAGAATGGAAAAAGCGGTTACACTTTTTCCACACGCACTCTCCCCTACAATGGCAAGAACCTTCCCTCTTTCTAATGAAAATGTTACACGATCCACCGCCGAGAGCACACCCTCCTCAGTAGTAAAGGTGACCATGAGGTCTTCCACACTTAGAACAATATCTTTATTTTCGTCTTGGGCCATATTATCGAGTTACATGAGAAGAATAAGGATCTGCTGCGTCGCGCAAGCCATCACCCATAAAGTTATAGGCGAGGACAGTTAAAATAATAGATATCACAGGCATGAGAAGCCAAGGGTAATTAGCGACAACTTGCAGATTCATGCATTCCTGGAGCATGACACCCCAACTTACAATGGGTGGTCGCAACCCCAACCCCAGAAAACTCAACGCGGTCTCACCCAGGATCATGCCCGGTACGCTCAAAGTAAGGGTGACAATAATATGGCTGGTAAATCCAGGCAAGAGGTGGCGGAAAATAATACGCCGATGACTGGCCCCTAAGAGATACGCTGCGACTGCGTAATCTTCTTCGCGTAGCGAGAGAATTCTCCCCCGAACAACTCGGGCGAGCCCCGTCCAGGACAGAAGGCTGAGGACAATAGTAATGGCAAAATATACTCTTAAAGCCGGCCAGTCACCTGGCATAATAGCGGCAAGGGCTAGCCATAACGGCAACTGTGGGAAGGCGTTTACAATCTCTATCATTCGTTGAATCAAATTATCCACGCGCCCGCTGAGATATCCGGAAATTCCTCCAATCGTAACACCTAAAATAAATGTGATGACAATGGCGATGATCCCAATGGATAGGCTGATCCGGGAACCGTAAATGATACGGCTGAAAATATCGTGACCAAATTTATCGGCACCGAGAAAATAGAAGGTTGGCAGTGTTTTTTCCTCTTCGCTATCTGGTGGTACGTAAGCGTTATGATCAACACCCAAAAAACGGCGCTCCATCGGGATCAGCCCCCAGAGCTTGTAGGGTTCGCCTTTAGCGAAAAAACTCAAGGGTATGAAATCTTCCTTTTGTTCGATATAATATTTTTTAAAAGTGATGGGATCGATATGGCGATGCATGGCATTGACGTTGATGCCATGACTGAAATTGATCTTTGGGAGTTGTGGTGGACAATAAGCGTGATCGAGGTCACGCCAATTTTGGCCATAAGGTGCGAAAAATTCTGCAAAGATTGCCATGAGGTAGAGAACAATCAAAATATAAAGAGAGGCGACTGCCAAACGATGTTTAGAAAAGCGTAAACAGATAAGCTGCCACTGGGAGAGAGTCGCGGTGCTCAATTCAATCAACTCTTCATCACCATTTAATGTGGGAGAAGGTGTTGGATTATCTGCCATTATTAGCGGCTACCTCCTTCCATGCGTATTCGAGGATCCAGCCAGAGAAGCAACAGATCCCTGACCAGGGATCCCAACACACCCAATAAACTTAAGACCATGAGTATTGATCCGGTCAAATAAATATCTTCCTTCATCAGGGAATCGAGCATTAACGGCCCGATCGTAGGTAGGCTGAGGACCATTGCGACAATCGCGCACCCAGAGACCAATGACGGGAAAATTCCCCCGATTCCTGAGATAAATGGATTAAGCGTTAAACGCACAGGATATTTCATTAAGAACTTAAACGGTCGCACCCCTTTGGCCATGGCAGTAATGACATAGGGTTTTTTAAACTCGTCAAGCAAGTTGCCACGTATTACCCGAATCATGCTTGCTGTTCCCGTGACGCCCAAAACAACGATAGGAATCCAGATGTGCTGTATAGAGGTCAATTATTTTACCCCTTGTCCATTCTATTGAACTGAATGTTTGAGTGAAAAAAGGCATAAAATGTTAATAATTAAATATTTACCGATCCAATATAACAGGATTAAAACGAGGATAAAACCAGGGACGCTCATCCCGATAAAGCCAATTAAGGTAAATAAACAATCGCTAAAGGTATACTGCAGAATCGCCGAATAGATCCCGATAGGGAGGCTACTGCCCAGGTAAAAAGAATCATGCCCAATGAGATGAGAAAAGTTAGGAGAATACGATCACCTACCACTTCATTGACCATGTTCTAGTTCTCCATCGACAATCCCATATGGCCTTGCAGTAAGCCTTGATTTTTTTCAAAAGTGGTAAATCAATTAAGTCCAAGCCAGCGGGCATAGCGGTCGAGCCATACTCGGTAAAACTTTTATGTAATTTTCCATGGTGGAAAAACGATTCACAGCCGGGTGATCACTGTACTGATTTTTCCACGTTGTTATATACCGTTTCGATAATTTGCTAGTGATTGATAGCAAATGAAAAGGCCTGGCGGAAATGCTTATCATTAAGAATGATTATATTTTATTTGGAATATCGGATCACCGGGATCGATTAATAGATTGAGATGTGGATAGATGAGATAGCGCGATCGGGTTGCTGGAAAACAATGATGGACTTCATAATCTCTTTTATCATGTTCTGACATCAGCAAGGTGTAATGAAGGTCCATGACAAATGTTTGAAAGATAATAGCCCCATAAGCTGCTGATTTTTATTTTAAAATGCAATCAGCCCACGTAGGGAAATTGATTGCCCTCAGGGTCGACAGCCCAGAAATAGGGATTGCGCACAAATACCTGGAGCGGATTAGCTTTATGGCTACGATAAATCCAGGGCCAAAGCTGCGGGTGTTCAGGATTGTTCCATTTTCGCGTGGAGAGTTTTCTTTGTTCCAGAGTAGCCGCGATAAGCGCATCGTCACCCAGTTCCGGGTGGTATCTTTCAAGATAATGACGAGGTGAACAAAAGGCCCAGGCTCGAGCTAATTTTTCTAGAAACGTTCCATTGGGCTGAGAAAATAGATACTTAACGGTGTAATCATCTATTTTAATAATCTCCCCTTGTCCCCCCTCCCACATTCATCGCACATCCTCGAATAAATAATATTTGATCACATCGTCCTACTAGTAGAGGATATCGTCAGTAGTAAAAGGATGATCGTCAGACCACTTCAACCCTATTCTCAGGTAAGATGTCCACTCCTTCTTGTCGGGACTGGATTTCCAATTCTTGGCGATGCAAGGGACAATCGGATAACCTAACGGAGACCAGCGAACCAAGGTGGTACCAGATAAAAAGTCCGTAGGAAATCTAATTCAGACTTAGATCCATATACTCTGAACTAGCTGTCCCCGTATTTACCGATAGCATCCACCCCCCCCTTGATTACCACCGGTTCAGGACCCACGCGTGGTATTTTATCTTCATTCACTAGTTCGCGAAGAATGGGCGACTCACCTTTGGGCTTCAATCGTGAAACTATTGAAGTTACTTTTGGGCAAATACCGGAAGGTTGTGCTGTTGTATCAGGGAACCTGCCATCAAAGGATGGTCGGTATCTTTATACTGTGCAGTAATAGTTAAGAAGGTTGATTCAAAAACAATCTCTACTTACTGCTCTTGCTTATAAGAGAAAAACCCGCCTAAAGGCGGGTTTTTTATTGAAAAAAATATGTTACTTTTAACGTGTAAAGATTTTGTAGATTAAAGCCGCAGCAACTAAACCAACTAAGTTGGCGCCACCAAGCGAACTGATTATTCCAGTTAGGCTGCCAACAATGTCCCCAGGAAGGAACGCAGCATCAGCACCAAAGATTATCTGTACAACTACTGCAAGAGCAATTACTGCAATACCTGCCTCAGTTAACTTTTTGATCCATCCAATTATATTATCCATTAGCATAGCATCTCTCCTTTAGAAGTATAAGTTATAAAAACAACCAGCATTTTTGTTGATTGGTTCAATCAACTTATAGTAACCCAAAAAACAGCGTGTCAAGGTTTTTGGGTGAAAATTATAGAAAAATAATGAAATTAAGTATAAAAAAACCCGCCTTTAGGCGGGTTTTTATTGAAAATGAAAAAATATGTTACTTTTAACGTGTAAAGATCTTGTATACCAAGGCCGCAGCAATTAAACCGACTAAGCCAGCGCCACCAAGCGAACTGATAATGCTAGTTAGGCTAGCAACTACATCCCCAGGAAGGAATGCAACACCAGACCCAAAGATTACTTGTGCAACAATTGCAAGTGCGATTATTGCAACACCTGCGTCAGTTAACTTTTTGATCCATCCAATTATATTATCCATTAGCATAGCATCTCTCCTTTAGAAGTATAAGTTATAAGTTATAAAACACAACCAACATTTTGCTGATTGGTGCACATTTTATATTAACCCCAAAAACAGCGTGTCAAGGTTTTTAGAAAAAAAACACTAAAACAGAAGAAATTTTGCAGAAAAATCATAATTGTTGTAAAAAACAACAGAAAATATCGTTAAATAACTATAGATAGAAAGACACTAAAAATAGTGTCATACTAATGAAATGGTTATTTATGAACGTCTTTAAATAGCCCATTTTTGACGTCTTTTGATCAAAAATTGATGATAAATCATCAAAAAAAATTATTAAAGAAATATCATAAAAGCTCTTAAATCGAATTTAATTTCCAATTTTCAAATCCTCCTTTCTGTCTACCGTCGCATAAAGGGGGTCAAAGATTAACGTCCAGAGCACGGTTGCCAGGGGGCGGATTCTCCGTCACTGTAGTCGACCTTCTGTTGGATTTTAAAAAGGTTATCATCGGTAAAACTGACGGCCCATAATTTTTTCATGTAGTCAATAATCTCTTCACTATAGTTAATGCGTTTTTCCTCAAGATCCGGGCTTAACATATCGCTCTAAAAATATAGGAACCCAAATACGAGACAGTCTGTGAAAACCGTGATCCCCAGGATATTGACTACCTTTTTCACCTTGAGAAAGGGATCATGAATTTCCCCAGAGTGTAGGCGTATTTCAAAATTAACCTTTTTTGAAGATGATAATATTCTTTCCTTACTTCTTAAAATAGTGTTGGAGTGCGTCTTTGTAATCGTTGGGTGTATCGATATCAATAACTAGCCCAGGATCATCGTAAAACAAGGCTGATATATTTCCTTTATAATCATTAAGGACCTCTCTTAAATTACTGTGACTTTCAACTGTGACTTTCTCAGCTATATGACGAGGTATAATAACCGGATGTCTGCGCCTGTTTTCGTAAACGAGTTGACAGATATTCTTCGGGTTTTGCATCGCGTAAACTATTAAATTGGCAATTGTTTTTTCATGAATCAGCGGCTGATCACCGAGCGCGACGGCGAGATGAGATACATCGGGGTGCCAACCGTTCCAATGGAATCCGCAAAGGACTGAACTAAACATCTCGGGCGTTATCTTTGGGTTGATAATACGACTTTTCTCTGGCCATTCCAGTCGGTTAAGTTCTGAGATCATTTTTGTGTCGCCATGGCTACATACAACCGCGACTTGAGACGTGGTGACATTTTTATATAGGCGCAGAAGGTGGCCTAAAATGGAAGTATCACCCCATGGAAGTAGCAACTTTGGTTTTCCCATGCGGAGTGAAGCACCTCCTCCAAGAATAATCACACCCAGGTGAAAGCTGTGCGGGGGTTTAATCGTCACTTCCAGGTAAATCTATACTGAAAATTAAGCTCCGAGGTAAAAATTGAGAGCGGTTAACCTAGTCAATTGGTTTTTACTTCAAAAGGCAGTTTTTTCAAACGCATATGCCTTCCAGAAGCTTTGCGTTGAACTTTAATAACTTCACCTATCACACTGACGGCAATTTCTGCGGGGGAGTCGGCGCAAATGTCCAAGCCAATCGGGGCATAAATTCTTTCTAGGTCCGCAGGATTGGCACCTTCAGCAACCAATTCTTCGAATACGCGAAGGACTTTTCGATTACTGCCTATCATCCCAATATACCCAATAGTATGTTGTGGTAATAATACGCGCAAAGCTTCTTTATCGATCATGTAATTTCTGCTGACGATAACAATAGAATCTGAGGGTTGCCATGTTTCTTTTTCAAATACTACTTGTGCTGATTCATCACTAATACGTTTTTCGGCGTGAGAATAATATTGGTCACGTAATAATTCACCGCGATCATCGATAACTGTGACGTGAAAGCCACAATCATGGGCTAAACTCGCGATTGCTTGAGAGCAATGGCCGGCGCCGACAAGGATGAGTCGGGAGGCGAGCTTTTGCGGTTCAATTAACACTGTTACTTCGCCACCACATATCGCACCGAATGAATCCGGATCATTCTCGCGCAGGGGATATCTTTTTAAAAGAGGGTCCCCGTTTGCGGTGATAGTATTCATCGATTGTTCAATAACCAAAGATTCGAATTTACCTCCACCTATAGTGCCGGATATTCTTCCATTGCTATAGACGATCATTTTAGATCCCGGTTCACGTGGGACGGAGCCCTTAATAGAGGCCACTGTAACTAAGGCACAAATTTCCCTATTTTTCCCGGCTTGAAGGAATTCTTCAATGATCGACTCGGTCATCCCCAATAAGTCTTATCACTATTTTGCACAGGTCAAGACAGTAGCCAATGCTTGTGCCAGGCAGATTACGCCAACTGTGAATTAAGACATCTAATTCCTCGACTGTGATTTACGGATCAGTTTAATCAGACGATGGTGTTCGCGCCAGCCAATTCCACCGCTAAAACGGTCAATGGTAGATGCGTTTACCGTTACCGCAAAGGGACTCACCAATCCTACTTGGAAGGCAAGTCTATTTAAATTAAATGCGACAATATCGTTATTCGTGGAGCACTCTCCACGACACCAAATAATAAAGGGGTTGTAGTCGCATTAGTTGGTACGTCATCGGGGTTCCAGTTTGCGGCCGTATTCCAGTTGCTGGCCGCACCCAAGTCGTCATCCCAATTGAAATTTACCGCGGAAAAGCTCTGACACCATGCCAGCGCAAAGCATTGATCATCATCAATGCTTTTGCAATACTATGGTTGGCTTTTTACATCTATCGCTAGTTCCCCTCAATTATTAATATATATACTATTAGTAGGAATAGAATATCATTTAATAATTAATAAGTGAAAATACGGGGGAATATATGAGGTGCATACCTTAATTACTCAATATATCTACACCCTATTCTTACAAATAAATGAATTACAATATCTTATTTATTGCTCACTGCTAACAATAGATTGAAAATTTCTATTGTACACGGGCCGTGTGAGGATCCTCAATAACGGGGGTAATTACAAAGAAGTTTAAAGAAAATAAATTCAAGTTATAAATTTATATCGAAAAAATTTAAATCTGACATCTATATGAATGAGAAAGTAAATCAAAAGAAATTGAAAGCGGACTTTGATCGTGACGGGTATGTTTTTATCCCTAGGTTTTTAAAAGGTGAAATATTGCAGGATCTATTGGACAATATAGATAGATTCATAGAAACGATTGTTCCTAAGATGCCGCGCGGAACGGTTTACTATGAAGATCTAAATCGACCGGAGACGCTGAAGCAGATACAAAGGCTGCATAAGTATGATAGTTATTTTGAGAATTTGTATTATGGAAATTGTTTTGAAGAACTAGCAGAGGTTCTTCTTAGAGGTCCGGTAAGCAAGGAAGCCGATAATTTTCAGTATTTCAATAAACCACCAAAAGATGGATTGCCAACCCCACCTCATCAGGATGGTTATTACTTCAAGCTTGAACCCTGTGAAGCCTTGACGATGTGGCTGGCGTTGGAAGAGGTGGACGAAGAAAACGGCTGTGTCCGATATGTGAAAGGATCTCATCTTCGCGGAATGCGTCCCCATGGACGATCGGGAACACTAGGATTTTCTCAGGGGATTACCGACTACGGTACGGATGAGGACAAAGCGAATGAAATAGGCTTTCACGCCCAAGCCGGTGATTTGCTTGTACACCAGGCGATGATGATTCATCTTGCCGGAGCTAATACCTCAATTACGCGCACGCGCAAAGCGATAGGGACAATTTATTATTCTCAGCGCGCAAAAGTTGATCATGAAGCGAAAGCGGCCCATCAACGAAAAATGAATGGGGATCTAAAAGCGGCGGGGAAAATTTAATCCCCAAAGTGGGGATCTCGGCGAGTGATATTGCGGTCAAGGGATTGGGTGTGCGCAACGCAGTTATTCACGGACAAATTATACTAGGCGGACCGGTCTGGCTCCTGGGAGAAGAGAGCCGATTTCCCGGACTTTCATACGTAGTGTTTTCTGGGAACGTTGGAGATGATTTCAGCCTCGTTAATTTAGTTTCAGATTTGCAATAGCACCGGAAAAAATTAATCTTTTAGACGCCCCTGCTTTTTTTCTATAACGGATTATTCAGACTCCACTGTGCTTTAGGTGGAAAAGAATCTCCGGCTCGTGCACCGTTATAAAGAACGTCATTACATACGAACCAATCCATCAATCGGCCTATCAAGCATAATTTTACCTCACTGAAATTCGGATCATCCCATAAATTTTTACTTTCGGTGGGATCATTCTCCATGTCATATAATTCACCCTCTAACCTTTTATTATCGTCGGGTAAATTGTGGTAAACATTCAGTTTATACCGCTCATCCCTAAACATTGTGGCATTGATAGGTGGGTCCCAGTAAAGTTTTCTATCATCGATGCCCGAGGTCCGGTATATGCATACAGCGTGGTCCCTTCGTTTCTGATATTCGACTTTATCTTTAATAAGTGAAATAAGATCCATGGAATCGGGCATGAAATCTTCGAGCTCCTCTTGAGCAAAACCTGCCTGACTAAGTATCGTTCCTGCGATATCGTGTAACTGGACGAGGTCCTTTACCCGTTTCCCGCTTTCAACTTTTTCCGGATAGCGAATGATGAGTGGGACTTTGGTGCAGGCGTCATAGAAGAAGGCGCCTTTGGCTAAAAGTTCATGATCGCCGATCATATCACCATGGTCGCTGCCAAAAATAACGATCGTATCCTCCTTCAGGCCTTCCTTTTCAAGGACCTCGAGGACCCTGCCGACCTCGCGATCGATGAAGGCTATCGAAGCATAGTATCCCTCCCGCATTTTTTGAATCTGTTCAGGGCTATAATTCGGAATTCCACCCAAATAGCTATGGTAATGTTCCCTTTGAATTCCCGCGGGTCCAGAAGTCGTCTGCCCCTCATGGATAATCGGTTCTGGTAATTTACTTTTATCCACCTGATCGAGCATCGTGCTGGGGTAGTCGCCATAGGGATCATGAGGATCTACGACACTCATATAGCAGAAGAACGGTTTATTCTTATCGTGACTTTTAAGAAAATCGATCGTCCCTTCTGCCGCCCAGTGCGTAAAGTGTACTTCTTCCGGAACATTGCCTATATTCCTGCCCTGTTCTTTTAATTGGTCATGAAAATCAGGATGATTTTTCCTGAGCCATGCACCATAACTATTCAATTTACCAGTGACATCAAAAGGGGTCATCGCAGACTCAAATACATCAAAGCCGGTATTTGGATGACGCACTTCCCGCTCGTGGCTTCTCCCGCTGACGTGCAATTTTCCAAATATAGCGGTATTATAATTTTTTTCCTTAAGGTGTATTGGAAATAAAGAGAACTCTTCGGAAAGATTATTGTGTACCTGGTAGACACCGTGGCCAGGCAATGGTTTTCCGGTCAAGATACTCGCTCGACTGGGAGTGCAGATCGGATTATCACAATAACAATTTTCAAATAATGCACCTTCCTCTGCCAGTTGGTCGAGATGAGGTGTAGGTATGGCATCAAATCCATAACATCCCAGGGAATCAGAGCGTTGTTGGTCAGTAAAAATGAGAAGAACGTTTGGCGGTTTCATGGTGTTCTGGAATATTAAGTTTTAATAAGACGTGTTAAAAAAATCCGATTCATAACATGGTTCGACATTAAGTTATCGTTGTAAGTTAAATGAGGATTTTCAATGCTGACGATCAGTTTTTTTTAGAGAGGGAAGTGTGGTAAGTTAACCCTTCTAAGGATTTCCCTTTTTCCGGTATTATCAGACTGGCGAAGTACCCCACGATGACACAAACGGCAATACCGATAAAAGCATAGAGAATAAAATGAACTGGGGTATATATTTTAACATAATACAAGACAAGGGCACTGGCAATAGCTCCGATAAATACTCCAATCCCTTTCGCTCGCCGTGTAAAGACACCGAGGATAAATAGCCCGGCGAGCCCGCTGCTTAATAGACCAACGGTTGAAGAGAACAATAATTGTGCAGACTGGATGTCTACAGAGACGATATAGAGAGCGAAGGCGGTAGCAGAAAGTCCGGTCATCAAAGTGAAGCCGCGCGCGATATTTAAATAAGTGTGTTCAGATTGGTCTGGCTTGAATCGCCGATAATAATCGGTGACGAAAGACGTAGCCATCGAGTTCATTCCACTGTCTAAACTCGACATCGCCGCGGAAAATATCGCCGCTATAAGAAACCCTGCAATACCGACGGGTAATTTCTGGGCGACGAAGAGGGGGAAGATTGCATCATTCTGCATTCCCAGGCTAATCAAATCTGGATGATTTTTGTAATAGCCGTAAAGGGCTGTTCCCATCGTGTAAAATAATAATCCGGATGGAATAGTAATAGCCACGTTTAACCAGAGTCCGTTCGCAGCGGATCTTTCATCCTTGGTGGTAAGATATCTCTGGATTTGAGATTGGTCAGACGAGTACTGAATGAAGGTTCCGCATCCTCCCCCGACAATGACTACCCACAAGGTGGGGTAAGTCATGTCCCAGTCCCAATAGAGAGCCCGAAATTTGTTGTCGGCCATCCCAATATCGATAAGTTTCATCACACCACCATCGATATGAAATACTATAATAAAGAGGGCCAGACCGATGCCAATATAGAATATGAAGACTTGTATAACATCGGTCCATATAACTGCTTCAATCCCCCCCAGGACGGTATAAAAAGTACTGAGCAATCCCATTGATAGAATGCACACATAGATATTGATTCCGGTAATCGTAGAGAGAACGATTGCAGGTAGATAGAGAATGATGCTGATACGGGCTAATTGAAAGAGGATGAACTGCGCACTGCCATACAAGCGAACGGGTAAATTGAATCGTAATTCAAGATACTCAAAAGCAGTTGTGATATTCAGCCTCTTGAACACGGGAAGGAAAAAGTAAATGATAAGTATAGGGCAGAGTAAAAATCCAACCACGGTAGGGTACATAAACCAATCCATAGAATAAACCATACTGGGGGTTGCGATATAAGTGAGTGCACTGAGTATAGTACCAAGGACACTAAGACCTGCCGCCCACCAGGGAATTCTGTGACCGGCGAGAAAGTAGTCGTCAGTTCCCTTCTCACGCTTGGAAAAATAAATGCCCATATAAATAAGCGCTATCATATAGACGATAAGAAATATGTAATTAATGAGCCCGAATGAGGTGTTTGCACCTGCATTGTGAGTCATGAGTTGAATCTTCGTGGTGCTATTGGCCGCGCCCGTCTCTCCACCCGTGATTACTACGCCATCTTTCCAGTTGACAGCTTCGGCGCTTATCACATTCAAAGGAATTTTTCCTTCTTCTACCCATTTATTGGTTATTGTATGGTAAGCAAGTAATGGAGCAGAGGCCGCTGGATTTGGCGCACCCAGTAATAAGGGCTTCGGGGCAGATTCTCCAAAGACAAGAATGTGTGATTGCCCATACTTTATTGCTGGTGCGTTGACAATTGGGTATGGACTGTAAGCAATACGCTCCCATTTCCTTTCCCGAAGAGTATAGCGGTAACAATCGTTTAAGATCTCGCTATAGCTCCTACCCCTATCATCTTGAACCAGGGATTCGCCTCCCATGATAAAAAGATATTCATTATCCCCGATATTCTGACTAATAACAATAGCATTTCTTCGCGCAGGTCCTTGCCATGGCTCCAGAATTTTCCAGCCGCTTTCCAACTTGTCCAAATCAAGTGACCAAAAAACTTTTTCCAAACTCACAAAATTATCATCAGTTTGGCCACCCGCTACGTACAATCTTGCTCCGATTAATGAGGCATCAGTCAGTGATAAGGGTTGAGGAAGTGGTGGCAGCGATTTCTGGATTATCGTCTGCGACTCTAAATTCCACGTCAATTGTGTCACCCTATCATTATTGACCTGGCCGTTACGACCACCAATTAAAATCAAACTTTTACCTGTACTTACGGAAGCGCCGTAAGCGAGCGGTTGATCGAGCTTAAAACCTGTCAGCCATGAACTCTGCCTTTCGTCAGTGAGAATATAAATCGAGTCGTGCCAGACTTTATTTTCACTTTCAAATTCCGATGCATCGGAAAAACTCACACCTCCGGCGACGATGAGAGCATCGTTACTAACGCCGGCGAAAGCCCCTCCGAGGCCCTCGGCAATAGGTAACTCGGATAGTTCTTCCCAGGAAATGGTTTCTTTACCCGTGGGTTCATTCCCTTTGCACCCTGTAAAAGATAGGATGGCTGTAAGGCATAACACTATTCCAGGGAGCCATTTCATAGGAAAGATTAAATGCTGATTCCTATTATGAGTGCTGTCCAGAGAATAGAGGTTGGTTTGGTGATTAATGGATTGCGCGTAATTTTATTTAGCCAATCTCGCCATCAATCGTTTGATGTCATCTTCTGCCGGACTTCTCCAGTTTTTCTTATATTTATTCAAGGGCGATTTGGCTCTACTCCTATCGGTTGAATCAATCGCAAGCCCGATCGCACTTACCGCTTTAGCGTATTTTTCCCGCAGAGGGCAACTTTATCTTCTGCAAGCTTTATAAATTCATCGCTACTACCTCAAATGAGGTACAGCCACCGATAACGGTTGCGCATGGGAATGCGCTCTATGAACCAGGCTATAGCCTGGTTCATATTTAAATATTTTGCCGTGGAATCACAAGGGTAAGTGGAGGGAGAAATCATATTTAGTGCTTTGAAACAACTTTCATCGCCCGCTTCCCCCATCAGGCGACGATGCTTTTCGAGCATTCCAATATCTTTAGAACCATGCTCAAGCTCTTCAAGTAGATTGCTATTCCAATAAATGTTACCTCCACCATTTCAGCCGGTAAATTTGTCATCTACACACTGATACATTGGCATTATCTTATCGATAAATGACTGTGTCTCCTTGCGCAGTTCCTGGATGCAAAGTATATCGGGAGTGAAAAGATCGAGAGACTTGTTCAAGGCCTCAGTGGCTTGAGGCCAGCATTCAGTATTCCATAAATTATAAGGTACTATGGACAGCCGAAGAAGATGCATAAATTAATTCGACGCAAAGGAAGCTAATGCAAAAGTGGTAAATGCGCTTAAGATAATATTCGTGAAATTCGTGAATTGGAGGCGTAAACGGTTATTTTTATTAACCTAAATTTCCTTTATTCTCATACACACCTGTGTGTTGATAATCAAAAATGGTAGTCGGTTCGTTTTCGATACGTGTAAGCCAGTAACGAGAATCAAAATGAGGATTATCGGTTAGGAAACGCCAGAGCTTTATGCGCAATACTTGTTCGATGCGTGCTTCCACTCCCATCCAGGGTTGTGATTTCATGAGAATTGTCTCAATTTCAGGATCGTTTAAGTCGTCAGTGTTCCAGAGGTTGATCTGGCGAATAGTCGGGTTAAGGCGCAGTTTAAACATGAAGCGCAATTTGCGCGAACGGTTTGGCTGTGCGCAATGCCAGATATTGTGGTGAGTAACAAAGAGAGTTCCTGCTTTGCATATAATTGGCAGCTGGCCAACAATATTATGATAACGGCTGATTTCCGACTCCTGGACCTTACGGAAATGACTTCCGGGAAGGATTAATGTACCTCCCATCTCACGCGAAGTATCCTGAGGAAAAAAGAAAAGCTGAATATCGAAGTGTTCTGTTCGTGTGTCGATAATCGAATCGGCATGCCAATGCTGTGCTTCAAAATGACCCGGTTCCACACGATGGGGAAAATGATGATCATAACGGGGATTCGGTCCTACCAGACTCTGGATAATACCTTCCACCTTTGGGAGGCGAAATATTTTTCCAATCACATTATCTGTCCATATCTCATTGAACGGCTTCCCACTAGTAAGCCACAATCTATGATTCGGATTTTTTTCTAACTCTTCAAACATTTCATCGCAGAGCTTTTTCGGAATAATTTTATCAAAACGAAGATAGCCCTCGTTTACAAACGAGGCCATTTGTTTGCTTGTAAGTCTATGCTTTTTATTAACCATCGGTGGAGACTATTTTTTCCAAGACATGTTCAAACTTTAAGTAGGCGGTCGAATATTCTTTCCCTGGGAGGAATGGTTGTATCGGGGAAATTTGGATAACGCGCCACCCATCCTTCATCGCGTCGAAGACTGATTCATAAGGAGGAACATCTTTATCACCGGTGGTCATCTTTTCCCTTTCTGTCGCGTCAAAAAGAGACCATGCGACGATCTCACTGTCCAGTGCTGACCCTCCTGAATAAAGGATAAGAATCTTTTGTCTGAGTGAAGGAATGGTGGTCTTATTTTTAATCATGAACAGCTGGTCACGGTAACTAAAAATAAATTGATATAGTAAGGATAAAAATAATCAATCTTGATCCAATTCTTTACTCACTGATCTTTCGTGCCCCAAAAATAGAGAAAGGATTCTCTAACTGGAAGATCGACGGTGATTTGCTTAACTCCTCGAGCTACTCGGAGAAACTAAATGACCTTTCCATCTCAACATTGATGGGTTTCCCTTTTAACTCAACAGGATCAAATTTCAGGTTTAATGAAGCCATGAGCGCACTGGGGCCAAATTTATCGTGATCTGTGGACACGATTTTTGGGTTCATCACCAAGCCCTCTTTGTTTATGATAAATTTTACCTGCGCTTCACCTTCTATTCCACTGTCTTTTAGCTCGTCTGGATAAACGGGGGATATCGTGTTTATTGGGGTGGGAGAAGTTTCTAGTTTATCGGCTTTATAAATTTTCCCCTTAACTTTGGTGAAAACCTCTCTGCCAATTTTATTAGTCAATTGCTCTTCTAAAGTGAGAGTAAAATTAAAAGGCAGCCGGACTTGCTTGGAAACGACTTTACCATTTTTGCGAGCTGGGAAAAATTGCCATTGTCTGATCGCGTCCATTGAAGAGGTTCCAAAAGCTTTATGGGTTGTCGAAATTACCTCAGGATCAACTACACTGCCTTGCTTATTGATCGTAAATTTTATAACTGCGTTCCCCGTGATGCCTTGGTTGCGAAGATCTTCTGGATAATCAGGTTTATATGTTCGAGTCGGAACTGGATTAGAGTTCTCCCCCTCATCGCTACCTTGCGTAAGTGAACCAGTAGTAAAAATTACTATTATCAAAGCGGCGAGCATGCCTGGAAAATTTATTAGTCGTGGAAATAGAAAATTAAATTTCATAAATAGAGTTATATAAAGTTTACTTTGTTAAAGAGAAATTACTATCAATTTTAAACTACAATAGGCAATAAAGCAGATACAAGAACTAAATAGCAATTCAAACTACCGATTGAAAAACACGCTATTTTATAGGCTAATTCACTTTTCAGAAGTTCCAGTTGATTTTTTTTATCACAGCAATTAATTATGTTTGCTAGTGATATCTTTTTATACTTCAACTTTTACGTGAGCGTAATAGATCAATTTAGTTTGGAGAGAAAAGTCGCTTTAATTTCGGGCGGTAATAGGGGTTTAGGATATGAAATTGCAAAAGCATTGGGTGAAGCTGGTGCGTCTCTTGCAATCGCAGCTCGCGATTCTCAACGCAATAAAGATGCGATAGAAAAACTGCGGGAGATTGGGGGTGGCAAATGCGTTGGTTTAACGTGCGATGTTACTGATGAAAAACAGGTATCTGAAACGGTAGAAAAAACAGTTGATGAATATGGCAGAATAGATATATTAATTAACAGTGCGGGAATTAATATTCGAGGACTTATTGAGAAATTGGACCTTGAAGAATTTCGCCAGGTGCAGGAAGTTAATGTTACCGGGACCTGGTTGATGTGTCGGGCTGCCGCGCCCTTCATGAAAAAAAATAATTATGGAAGGGTAATCAATATCGGTTCCACTTTATCGCTTGTTGCCTTCCCTGAAAGAACGCCCTATGCCACGAGTAAAGGAGCCGTGCTCAATCTCACGCGTGCATTGGCCATGGAATGGGCCACTTCCGGGATCACCGTGAATGCCGTTCTTCCGGGGGCCTTTGCCACCGAGATGAATCTCCCATTGCTTAATGATCCGGAAAAATATAAAGCGTCTATATCTAAAATACCCATGGGAAGATGGGGTAAATTACATGAGATTGGCGGTATCGCGCTCTTCCTTGCCAGCGATGCTGCCAGTTATGTAACCGGTGCCAGCTTTGTCGTAGATGGAGGATGGACAGCGCAATAGCTGAAATGAATGATACCCATTCACAAAGTGGATATAGTTTTAAGATCCGGTCCATAGGGGATGGAATTATTGCGGTCGATTTTGAAGGGGATTCATTACAAGGGACCCCCTCTTTCCTTATCCCTGATACTAACGGCGAAGAGTTACCACTCTTGCCCTTACAGGGTGAAGAGTGGCGGACAACAACTAACACCCATGATATTTTAGTCTCCCAAGGCTCGATAATAGTTCGAAGAAAATCAGACTGTGAAATTATCTGTGAACTCTGTAATCCTACGGTTGGAGGTACGGCCGTAAAATGCGACCGCAGTTTTCCTTTTTACGGTATTGGGGCTAATAACTGGAGTGAATCCATTGATCGAAGGGGGAAAAAGTATTGTGTTCATCACCGTGTAACCCATCAGGGGAACAATCATATGCCTTGGGTCTTATCCTCTCAGGGGTTTGGTTTATTTTTTGATAGTACACATCCGATGACTATTAATCTTGAAGATCAATTTACAGTTAAAGGGAGCAACATCCGCAGCATTTATTTTATTGATGGCCCAACGCCAGCTTTGGCTTTAAAAAAATATGTAAAGCTATCGGGACTTCCACCCATGCATCCTGCATGGTCATTGGGGTATGAACAGAGCTCGCGGACCTGGTTGAACCCAGGGGAGGTGGATTTTGTCACAGATTATTTCCGCAAGAAACATATCCCCTGTGACGGTTTTGTTTTTTTAAGTACCTATAATGGTAAAGGTGTTCTCGGACATTGGGGGCGAGGTGCTCATGTGGGCTATCTAGAAGGCTACCAGGGGTGGAATAAATTCCAGGATTACAGCAACTATAACCCTGCTCTCTTTCCTGATGGGAAAGGGGACATTCAAAATCTTATCGAAAAGGGATTTCACCTAATCGTTCATAATTACTTTGAAGGGGACTTTACCAATCCCGATGATCTGGAGCGTATTTGGAGCGAACAGAAATTTCTTATCGAAGATGGCTGGGAAGGCTGGTGGCTGGACGGCACGGAAACTACATCTTCTCACAATATCAATCATATTCCACAGGGAGGGAGAGATGAGGATACGCTTACCAAGGATTTTACGAATGAATACGACAACATCTGGGCGGTTTTACGTGCAAAGGGATTCTATGAACGCCAACGCAGAGATTTTCCTGACAAGCGCGTGTACATTCTCAATCGCACGGCCTTTTCAGGTATGCAACGTTACGCGGTGGGCGTGAACCAGGGTGATTACTGGGCTACCTGGAGACTGATGCAGTTGCAAACTAATTGGCTTTTACACCATGGAACTTCCGGCATTTTCATGCCGGAGGCTGACATCGGTGGCCATTATGCGCATGAGGAATTGGACGACGAACTTTGTATCCGCTGGGCTTTCCTGGGCACTTTTACACCCATCATGCGTTCACATGGTCACAATTGGCGATGCAAGCTACCTTGGGGGTTCGGCCCGCAGTATGAAAAACGCTTCACTTCATTTATCAGGTTACGCGTTTCACTTTTCCCTTATAATTATACCTTAATGCATGAAGCCAATCTAGACGGTATACCTATGATGCGCGCCATGGTACTGGAATTTCCCCATGACAACTATGCACGATCACTGGGGAATCAGTTTATGTGGGGTTCATCTATTCTTGTCGCCCCGGTTTATGAGAAAGGTGCAAAAAGAAGGAAAGTATATTTACCAGAAGGTAATTGGGTTCATTACTGGTCGTTAAAGTGTTATCGTGCGACTAAACCCAGATCGAACTCGGGTACCGAGGAGAGCGATGGCCAATTCGAAAAGGTAGGGGAAGAACTGCAAGTTAATTTTGATTGTGACGCACCCTTAGGACGTGACCCCCTGTTTTTGAAGGCGGGTAGTATAATTCCTTTCCGGGAACCTACCGACACCATCCCATTTCACGGTGAAACGAATCTGGTCTTATGGATTCTTCCAGACAGTCATGCAGCTGAGTTTGAACTTTATGATGATGATCGAAGATCGTATAAATATGAAAAAGGTGAATATTCGACACAGAAATTTTCCTTAAGTACCCTGGAAATATCAGGTATATTTTCTCTTAAAATTGGAAAAATCAAGGGGGATCACGATGGGATAGTTCGGGAGAAATCATACGTTTTAGTAATCCCAAAATCGCTCGTATTTATCAATAATGTTTCTGTAAACGGGAACTCAATTCCGATTGAAAAAAGTGCGGTCAATGAAGTGTCATTAAAAATTAATCCCGAAGGAACCGATTACAGTGACTCTTCGTTACCGGAGTTTATTCATGAAGGCGCATTAGCTGCAGAACCATTGTTCCGGAATGCGCCCTCCTGCCTTGAAGATAAAAATAAATACTTAATCCGATTAGAAGCAACCGAGGAAGCTCTCCTGGTTAGTTTCAATGAATAGTTTTTAATCCTTACATATCCTATATTGCTGTAAGTATTTATATATAAGTGTCTTATGAGTATTGGCTTTGTGTGATTATGCCAAAATTACAACATAAGTTACAACAGGCACACCAATATCCAAGGATAACGCTGAATAAAACTCATTACTTTCCCCTGATATTTTAGGGAGGTAAGGGGGGGGTAATTCATAAACAGCAGAATGGCTCTAATATATCCATTACCCTGTATGCGGCGATGGTGAAAAAGGAAATACCCCTTTAAGCGTCACTCAATGGTCACTTCTTCAGTGGTAACAGTGATGGCATCACCATCCTCATTGGCAAAGGTAGCATCAATACTTAGTGTGGGCTGAGCTGTCTCATCGGATTTGAAGTTATTCTGACTAATCAAAGTCTCAAACCCTGTCGTCGTCGATCCACTCTCGGCTACCACTACTGAGGCAGCATTAGTCTGTGCTAAGTCTCCTCCGGTAATCCGCAACCCGGGGTTACCCGCTGCTACGGTGAAGGAGCCACTGCCAAATAGTAAGTGTGGTACTGCATCACCACTGGCATCAATGTCACCTACAGTTAAGCGTACCGCTATCGGTACCCCCCGTGCATCAATCCCTACCTTACCTGTGCTCCCACTAAAGACGGCGTTTGATAACTGCATCCCTCCCATCCCCGTGG
>Ga0315339_1000303_pt1 | contig 70198 bp, 58 predicted proteins | sample ASW17metaG_FD_204514 | JGI IMG/M metagenome (GOLD analysis project Ga0315339, IMG submission 204514) | Ammonia-oxidizing marine archaeal communities from Pacific Ocean, United States - ASW #17 | ecosystem: Environmental > Aquatic > Marine > Oceanic | place: USA: California | collected 2016-12-05 | reverse complement strand
TTAAAAGTAGATATGAAGGCAATAAATAGACAGAATTCGGAAATCCTGCGTCTAATAGGTAGAATAGAGGGTGCAATGACAAAGTGAAAAATATTCCATGGATTCGGAGATTATTTTTTATAACAGCATCTTTAATAGTGGCTATAATACTCTTCTATCACGTTGAGTGCTACTCAAAAAATAAAAAAGCTAGGTTTTACGATTTTAGTGATCAGCTAATTGACGGCCAGATTAAAAAACCATCCACACTTTATATAGACTCAAGAACAAGAGCAAAGTTCAGCAAACTCTTACTTCTGAAACGATCATTCCGAGATGCTTTAGTTCTATCTGCGAAAGATCCTATACTGAAATAACTAGTTATTAACAATGGCTAATAAAACAAAAGAATTACTATCAAAAATAAAGAAGCTAGAAGAGCAAGTAGAAAAGCTATTAGATGAAAACAGCTCTTTGTGGTTTATGTTGGACGAACTTGACAAGTCAAATGTTACAAATCCTGAATATTTTAAACATATTGCAACTGCAGTAGAAAATATTAGAAAATCTAAGCTGATGACACCGAAAAAAGTAGGCGAAGCATAAATATAAAGATCTTTTTTTACTATTTAGTTATATAAAAATGAAACTTAAAATAAAAAAATACGACGAATACGATTTCCGCACCAAACCGGCTTTAGAGCATTCCCTGTGGAAGGGCGATCAACTAAATATTGAAGTACGCGATGCCCTATTCAAGATAGCAGAAGAGTTTATTGAATTTCTTAAGCTGGGTTTAGATATAGAATCAGCCAAGGATATTCAAATTACTGGAAGCTTGGCCAACTATAATTACACAAAGTATAGTGATCTGGATCTTCACATCTTATTAGATTTTGATGAAATTGATGAGAATTCTACTCTTGTTAAAGAATATCTCATGAGTAAAAAAGTTATTTGGAATAATTTCTATTCTATTAAAGTTAAAAACTGGGAAGTAGAAGTCTACCCACAAGATACAAAAGAAGAACATCATTCAACTGGTATATACAGTATATTAAACAACCAATGGATAAAAGAACCAGAAGTACCAAAGAACCTTTGGACAAGTATGAGATTATCAGATATAAAAAAGAAAGTCAAGGAAATAAAATATGAAATTGAGAACGTTGAAACTTCAGAAGATCCAGAAGGTGTTATAAGCCGACTCAAAGATAAAATAAAAAATATGAGACGTGCTGGTTTAGAACAAGACGGTGAATATTCAATTGAAAACTTAACTTTCAAAGCTTTAAGAAGGCTGGGAGATGTCGATAAGTTATATTCTCTAGGAAAAAAAGAATATGAAAAATCACTATCTTTGAATGGCGGCTGTGTAACTCAGGAGCAGTTATATGAAGACGTGGTAGGAATCTTGCAAGAAGATACTGAGTGGTGGAAGAAGCGGCGCCCAACAGATAAGAAAAATTTAAGAGCGTTGATTGGTGATATTCCCGCCGCAAAGGGCAAACACACAAAGTCAGGCGCCCCATTTACAAACGATCCGCCGAGTTACCCGGGTAACAAGCTTGGCCCGGGCTTAGGATTGCTAGAAGAAGAAATACAAGAAGAAGACTTTATTAATAATTTAAAAAATTCGAAGCCCGGAGATAGTTTATCTTTTTCGGTATTACAAGTTGTAAAGGGCGGCCCACTTGACATGTTTGATGTTTTTGTTCCGGGTAAACAATATTTAGCTGTTATAACAAGCGATAACAAAATTAATTTTAAGAACACTGAAAAAGGATCCCAGACGCAAGCAAAGGAAGAGGTAATACAAAAGTTATCCAGTAAAGGCCCAGTTTGCAAAACCATTGACTGCGGTTCTGCACAGATGACTGGACTCGACCGCGCTGTAACACCAAAGCAGACACAAGCAGGTACAACGAAGAAGCCATCTACGATATCTAAAGATATGCCGATATCAGACGACAAACAAAAGGATATTGCCCAAAAATTATCAAAGAAATATATTCCGGGTGCATCAGAGGGAACATTAGATAAAATTGGAGACTGGTTTTCAAACAATCCGTATGTAAAAACTTTTCAAGAACTGTTGAGCAGCCTGTGGGACTTCTTTAAAAACGCCTTTGCTGGTCTTGGCTTCGGTGCTGCCCTAGGAAAAACTGGTGAGAAACAAGCTGAAAAGAAAGGCAAAAAAGAGATTTCTTCCGGAGTTGATATTACTGATGGTATCGGTAGAACAAAAATTGGAAGAGTGGACGGAGCCCGGGCCGTGTTTTTGCCTGATCAAACTAGAATTGGCGGCACGCGTGCTTGGAGAAACAACAATCCGGGTAACATAAGGTTCTCTAGATATTGGAAGCGCTGGGGTGCCCTAGGCCGAGAAAAAGCACGCGGCGGTTTCGCTATTTTTCCAAACGAACAGGCCGGCCACGATGCTTTAGAAAAATACATTGTTACATATGGGTTTAATAGCGACAAATACACAATTAAAACATTCATTGACATGTATTGCAAAAACTGCAAAAGATACCCGCATATGGTTGCAACCAAATTAGGAGCGGATATCAACACAAAGATGTCGACTTTTAAGAATAACCAGCGCGCCCTAAAATTATTTGCAAAAACAATTAAAGGAATTGAGGGCTGGAAGGCTGGTACAATTGATGTAGCATATGCTTATGAGAAAGCTTATGCTTAAAGGAACTAATTAATAATATGACATGCCCAAAAATAAATAATCAGACTGATTTAGATTTAGGCGGCCACCAGCCAATGTTTGATAATTTTTTTCCATATTCACAAAAAACATTAGGCTATGAAGCCCACCCAACAGTTAATTTTATATCAGATAAAGAGAACGCTGTGAATCCATTAGGAAAAACAGGATTTTATGACCCTTCTTCTAAGGAAATAACTATTTATACTGACGGACGACACATAAAAGATGTATTACGCTCTATCGCACATGAACTAGTACATCATGCGCAGAACGAAAGAGGGGAATTTGACCACGAATTAGACACCAGCCCGGGCTATGCTTTGGAAGATGGACATTTGTGGAATATGGAACAAGAAGCTTACAAAGATGGAAACAGTTGTTTTCGTCGTTGGGAAGATACTTACAAACAACAATTGCAGGAGAGCAAAAAAATGAAGAGCAACAAAATCCAAGAAATGGTAAGAAAAGAGCTTAAAAAGATTTTGAGTGAATACAAAACATTCCCAATCGCCCCCAGCGCCGACGAGGTGGGCGGCATGACTTACACTGATGCCAGAACTGGAAAAGTAATACCAAAACCTTCTTCGGAGTATGGCGTCGAGCAAGGCCAAGTTGGCCCCCCAGCGCCCGTTCGAACTAAAGCCGCCAAACGCCGCTGCGGCCCGCGCTGCCGAAACGTTATGGATCTCCAGCGCGCTTTAGGGTTCAAAGGCAGGGCTGTTGATGGTAGAATGGGTACGAACACACGACGCAGAATGAGGGCTAAGGGCCTCGACGGCAACGACAAAATGCTTAATAAAATGGCAATGATAATGGGTGACGATGCTCTCGTTCAGCAGGATTTAGCTGCTACTGATTTAGGGATTGGAGGCGACAAAGGCGCCGCCGATATTCTTGCGAAACTAGGCGGGCCCGCAAGCAGATCTCGCCGCGCCCGATCCGCTCAAAAACTATCGACCGCCAGCAAGGGAGCCGACGCGATCGGCCAAGCCGTCGCGGGTGTTACTGATGGTCCACGCAAGTTTAACTGGAACGCTGCCGCGCCGGCGGCTTCACCAGTTGCAGCACCCGGCGCAGTCGCACCGACGAAAGACGACGATGACCCGGTTGTTAAATTTGGAAAGCAAGCACGTCGCTCTGCGGCCCGGTCAGCGCGGCAGCCGATCAGCCCCTTAAACGAATCTAAAATTCGCTCTAAAAAAGCAATTCGCATTTTAAACAAGCTAATGGAAAAAATAGGAAATAAATAAGTGAAATTTACCAAAAAGCAAATTCGGCAGATATTGGATGAGGGCACATTATCTGAGGTCGTGGGAAGACATGACAAATGTCCCTCTGGCCAAAAGAAGAACCGCATCACGCACGGCGTTTATGAGTGTATTCCTGATCCTGAAGCTGCAGCCACACATGGTGCACACTTTAAAGCGAAGACAAAAGAAGATCAAAAACAAAAAGCATTGAAATACTGTGTATCAACCGGCCCTGCAAGATATGCCCAAAATTGGGCAAAATCTCTGAACACGCGCACCAGTGATGGAGAGACATTATACAAGTGCATAAAAGGCCGGAAGGTAGATAAACCAACTCCAGCAGCTAAAAGTCCAACAGCCAGCTCGGTCGAATCCAAGTCTGGCGAACGGTGCCTTTGGTATAGTAAAAAGCGCAAGAACTGGTTTATGCGCAAGAAATGTCGCGCCGACGACACTGGACCTATGCCTTATGATAAAGCCCGGGAAGAACTCCACTGGAAGCGCGCCACCGAACCAACCGGCCAAGCAGCTAAAGGTCAAACCCCCACCCCCGCACCCGGCGGCAAGCTCCGCCGCGGCCGCCGCCGCGCCCAGCGCCGGCGTGCCCCCCGTCGTAATCGCCGCAGTGGTGTATACGCCAAAGGTCCAGAGGTGGGGCAGATCCAACAGCTACTTCTTAAGGCTTTTGGGGCGGGGTTTGTGCAGGAAACAAAAGAATTAAATGAGGTAGACACCAGCCCAACCGTAAAACCATTGCAGGGTGGGGCTCTGTCAGCCAAAGAGGTATTGGGCGGCAAAGGCAGGGTGGATAGTATGTTGGGCAAAACAACATTAAAGAGCATTAATAAGATTCCAGCCGTAGCAAAATATTTTGCCGATATGGGCGGGCTTAGTCGAAAGAACGTTAAAAGGTCTGTAACCGGCATTTTAAACATTTTACAACAATGTGATAAAGGCGGCTTTAAAGACTGGAAATGCACCCCGGGCAGTACAGAGCCGGCTGCAGCCCCAACACCAACGCCGGCCACACCAGCACCAGCAGCAGCCCCGGCAGCAGCGCCAGCCCCAACCGACCGTGTTGTGCCAATGAAGACACCCGCTAAAAAGTCGCAAAGAAAGTTGGACATGAGGAAAAAAATAGCATCGGCATCAAGCGTGGAAGAAATAAAGTCAATTTGTAACGAGCTAAACGTGGGATATACGCGACCGGACCTGATGAACCACTCTACACGCAAAAAGAATCCTTATGGCGCTTGCAAAGGTTATGCGGTAAAACCCGGCGCATTTAATGAATCCAAGTCTCCATTAAAACAAAAGGAAATCAAACACTTCGGCGCTAGGAGAAGCAAGTTGCTTGAAACTCTAATCAAAAAGGTATCAAAATAATGACACAGGTAAAGTTAAACAGGGAAAAGATAATCGATTTTTTAGTTGAACAAGCACTAGAAGATATGACTGTTAAACAAACGCTTAACGAAAGGATCACAACTGATGATCCAAAAGCGCAAGCGATTTTAGACAAACCATATACAGCCGCCGGCGAAGAATTCTTGAAGACAAGAAATGTTCCAGACTTCGTGTTAAAGTCCTATAAAAAGGGCGATTCCGCCGAAAAAGATTTTTGGGAAGGCACGGCCGAATATTGGAACGTGTCGGAACGAGAATTAACACACCTAGTTTTAGCACTAGGGTCGATAGTTCCAGTTCTCGGTGTACCTGCTGCTTTATATGATTCGCTTCTTTATTATGAAGATTACGAAAAAACTAAAGATCCTTGGGATTTACTTTGGGCTGCTTTAGCCGCTTTGTCGGCAATCCCCGGCATCGGCGCCGCCCTTCAGACGGGAATGAGGGTATCAAAAGCCAAGGTCGCGGTACTGTTAGCAAAGCCGGGAGTTTCAGCCAAGGCTGCAGCTATATTTAGTAAACTTGGTACACGCGGCACCAAAATGGCACAAGGGCTTGAGGCATTTAAGGCCGGCCAACTTGGTGAAACTGCAGCTAGAATCCCCGGTATTTCTGCGGCAGGCAAGGCCAAAGCTATAGCAGCTGCTGAAGCCGCGGCAACAGCAAGCAAAGAAGCCAAAGCTGCCGGCGCAGCCGTTCGAACCGCAACAGCCAAAGCCGGTAAAGGCGTGGTAGCTGCCATGGAAGCGGGAAAAGTTGCACAAGCTAAAAAAGTTGCGTTTATGGTCGCGGATATTGAAAAGTGGACAGGAGTAGCCGCTAGAACAAGTCCGAAGTTAACGGCCGCTATAAAAGCCGGCAAAGTTAAAGACATTGTAAAATTTGAAGCTCGTTTAGCTAGAAATTTAGCAAGAACTGGCCATTCTCAATCTCAAATAAATGCCGCCTTAAAGGCCGCTGGCTCAACAGCAAAAATAAAACAAGTTGGTACAAGCGTTGTAGCTTTAAAAGCCGGGACAACAAATGTTCGTAATGTACAAATGTATAACAACATGATTAAGGAACTGGGCAAAGCTCCCGGGACAACACAACAGGCACTAAAAACATTATTCAAAGTTGAATATTCCGGCGTGCAAGCGATCGGTAAACTGGGCAAAGCTGGCAAAGCTATACCAGTGATGAGAATTGCTTATCCAATATATGCCGTTGCGTATTCGGACGGATATAAAGAAAAAATCCACGCGCCTCCTCCGATCGCCCCCGATGTTGTTCCAGAACCAAAGCCAGCCCCGGGCCCAAAACCAGCCCCCGGCCCGACCGGCACAGGCCAAGGTCAAGTTATGATGTTGCAAGGGAAGTTGAATGACTTTGCCAGCATATTAAAAATTCCCGGCTTAAAGCCAAACCGCCGCGCTCCAAAAGAAGGTGCAGGCTACGGCGCCACCGGGGTTGATGGCTATTTCGGACCAGACACTTATGGATTAGCAAAGAAAATACTTGGAAGCGTACCTGAATTAAGCAATCTTGCAGTTGCAAAGAAAAATGTGGCAAAGATTGATAAAATGTTGAGTGACAAATATGAGAAAGAGCAAACAGCATCAAAAGTTGGCGTCGAAGCTGCTCCGGAACAAACGGGTACTAGAGTGCCGGGTAGCAACATCACAGCAGCACCTACCGAAGTCAAAGAGTCTAAGAATATGTTTTCTACTCTGAGAGAACATAAACAAAAAGCGGACAATGAAACTTTTGATAAACTAGTTAAAGGGCTATTTTAGAGATGAAATATGGAATATTTACTCACCGGTACACCGCAAACAGCATCTAATTGTGTCGGTGGTGTACTTTATGATAGTGGCGGTTCATCTGGTTCATATGACAATTCTGAAGCTTACGAATTTTTAATCAAACCATGGGCGCACAACAATGCGTCTTTTGAGCTTAATGTTCACAGCGCCGATCTTGAATTGAATGTTGTTGATCATGTTCTGATTGGCTCATCCAGCGCTGCCATAGCAGCCAACAACTACTATAAGCTCTACAAAGCAGCATCATCGTTTTATGTATTAGAGATTAGACACGGCGGCGGATCGGCGCTTTCTTCTTCAATAATGACAGGATCAAATTTTGGAGCAAATGTATTATTTTCAGGCTCAGCCGGTAACACTTTTGATCTTATGAGTCTGCCGGCAACAGTAAATCTTTTATCTGATTCAAGCTCACAGGTTGCAGTTAAGTTTGTTTCTGATAGCAGTGTTGTTTACGACGGATTCAAAATGTCGTGGACTGCTAGCTGTGGGAAGCTAACAGACACATTTTTTGATAACGACTGGGGCCGCGACGACCCCGGTACTCGTCTTTATCCCGGCGGCGTAAAAGAAATCAATACAGCCTCTTCTGATCACGATGTAGGTTCTGGAGAGCCGGTCATTATACGCTATCCGTTGATTCAAAGAACAATCGACGGCGCAAGTTCTAAGACCGTTCCCTACATCGCGACACCAGAAGGCCGCACTTTAAACCAATCGCCATTTATTTATGGCCCTATTACCGCCGCGACCATCAGACAGAGATTTACCGCTTCAATAACAAATCTTAATAGTAATTATAAAACTGGTAGTATTGTATAGGAAAAGCAAACATGAAAAACGACATATTAAAAGAGGGTGGTGTTTATGGTCACATGAGCCATCTTCACGACAATCCATATCTTACTTTTAAAGAAATGAAAGAGATTCTTCAAAAGGCCGCGAGTGGAGAGCTTGAGGGCACAGAGAAGACTGACGGACAAAACCTCTTTATATCATACTCAAATAAGATCGGAAAAGCAGTAGCTGCAAGAAACAAAGGAAATATTAAGACCGGAGGCTTAGATGCCGCTGGCCTAGCAAAGAAATTTCAAGGCAGAGGAGCTTTGGAAGATGCTTTTAACGATGCTTTTTCTGCATTTGAGCAGGCAGTATCAAAACTCTCTGAAGAAGCCAAATTAAAACTTTTTGGTGAAAATGCTGAAATCTATTATAACTCTGAAGTTCAAGATCCTAGAGCGGCCAACGTTATTAACTATGATGAGCCTAACTTGGTCATTCACAAAGTTGGACACATAAAATATAACAAACATACGGGGAAAATAGAGGGGTTTGACCTTGATGGGGTCGAACAATTTTTTAATGAGCTAATCGGACACGGCGATCAACGGACTGAAGAACAAAGGTTTAGAATTCAAAAAAACGCAATCAAAAAACTTAAAGCGATCTCTGATGGCACTGTGCTAGAGTATGCTCTTCGAAAACTTGAGAATGAAATAAATACAGCAGGTATCAGCGATAATCAGACTGTTTTAGAATATATTATTGCTAAAATTAAGCCGGCATTAGAGGGTGTAGAATTACCCGAAGGACAATACAAACTTCTCTTTAAAAGAATTTTAGCTCCAATGACCGGTGAAAAGGGGTTGAAAAAAGCTGAAATAACAAAGGGCACAACTCCCGAAATAAAAAAACAAGTCAACGAGCTTATTGATTCCGCACCCTTACTTTTAAAGGATGCTATAAGACCTTTGGAAACCTTAATTCACGACTTTGCTGTTGAGGTCTTGCGCGGCCTAGAGAGCGCCTTTGTGCTTGACAACAAAGAAGAAGTAAAACGACTACAAGGTAAAGTTTCAAATGCAATTAATGCGATTGAAGCTTCCGGGGATGACGACAAGATTGCAATTCTGCAACACCAAATGAAGAAGCTAAAAAGTGCAGAAAATGTTTCCACGGCTGCCGAAGGTTTTGTGTTTGACTATAATGGCTCTACATACAAGTTCACTGGAAACTTTGCGCCTGCAAACCAGATTTTAGGACTTTTCAAATACGGCAGAAAGGGCTCAAAGCCAATGGAAGACATGTTCCTTGACGCCGGCGCCTCAAAAGGAGAAGCAGAGTTCTTTTATGGTGACGAAGAACCTGAACAGACTTATATTAGGGAAGTTACCGAAGCAGAACCCTCCACAGAAGAAGGCCCCTCCGGTGGTGTTATTGTGTTATATCCGGGTGGATTCAAGCCTCCACACGCAGGACATTTTGAATTAGCAAAGAGATATGCAGTACAAGAAGATGTCGAAAAAGTTATTATGCTGATGGGATCAAAAAAGAGAACCAGCAAAGACGGGAAGATCGAAGTAACTAAAGAAGATTCAATTCACATTATTGATCAATTTTATAAACAACACTTAGGTAACAAGATCGTCATCGAAGCTGCACCGGACGGAGAAGAAAACCCTATGAAGGCGGCCTTTAAGTGGTTGGAATTCCGCTCAAAGCCCGGTGAAACTTATGCGCTAGCAGCTAGTAGTAAAGATACCGGCAGGGCAGAGATGTTTAAAAGAGGCCATTGTCACGAACATGGCAAGTATTGTAGAAAGGGTGTATATGTGATCGTATATCCGGCCGACACAGAAGCTATCGTTTATGAGGGCAGGACAGACAACAAAAATGGTAAGCCAATCAGCGCCTCCACAATGAGAGAGGATTTAGCAGCAGAAGACAAAGAAAATTTTAAAACAAGTCTACCAAACGAAGTAAAAGATCATTCAGATGAAATCTATGATTTATTACAAAGGCAAGCAGTAGAAGAAATGTCGGCCATGGGTGCTGGAGCAGTCGCTGGTTATGCCGGCACCCCGGGGAAGCGAAACAAAAAGGGAACTATTTACTATGAAGATTTATATGGGAAAAAGTCAATGAGAGAAGAACAACTTTTAAGAAAACACATTCGAAAAGCAATAGAGAGAAAATACGCTTCTCAGCTACAAGAAGAAAACTCGTTGCGTAATTACATACGACAAATTATATCTGAGGCTAAGATTGAAGATTCACCAACCAAATCGACCGGGATCAATAAGCTGGTTAGTGTACTTAAGGTTATTTTACCGACAATCGAGAAATCTTATAGAAGTTTAACATCAGATCCTGCACAGAGAGAGTCCTTTATAAAGCACTACATTCATGCAGTAATAAACACCCTATCCCCGCAAGATGCAATGGAATCGGCTTTTGACGAAGCTGAACCAACAATGGCAGAAGGCTTGTTAAAAGAACAAGAGGCCGACCCGGATAAGTTTATCGACATTGGGATAAGAACTGAGAAAGAACAAGAAGATGAGGATCTGGCCAGCGCTGCCGAAAAAGAAATAGAAGATAAGGCTTCAAAAGAAGAGGCTGCCACCACAAAGAAGTTAGACGGCGAAGCAATGGAAGACGTTGCTGGTGAGAAACAACCATTCCCAGAGCTACCCGGCCTTGACTTAACTGGCCGCGACGAAGCAATTGACGTATATAAGAAGACTATTGACGCTATTACCAGAGGTTACAGCCGGCTTCACTTGGATAAAGATGAAGAACACTTTAAGGATTATCTGATAACAAATCTGCTTCTATATAAGGACAAGTTTGAAGCTGACATAGGTGCAGAACTACCTGACTTAACGACCCCAGAATATGAGGCAGCCGCCGGCTCAAAAGAGAGATACACTGGCACAGAACCCACCGAAGAAGCACCTCCGTTGGAAGAAAATATAAAAAAATCAATTTATGATGCCATCACTAAGGTACTTGATGTCTAAGCAGAATTCTAGTATTAAGTATTATAGTATTTCGAAAAAACTAAAGAGAGAGTATAAAATAACTGAAGACTTTGAGGTTATGCTTAACAGTCTTTCCCTAGAAGAATTAATAGCTCTTAAGCTGGAATTGTCTACAAAAATAGTAAAAGGAAAATTATACGGATTAAATATCTATAAAATACTTCCTTTGATTGCCAAGGACGCTGCATTAAAATATGCAATATCGGCATGCAAAACAAAAAAATCGGCCGCGGCCTTTCTTGGAATAACATACAGAAGGCTAAAAAAGATACAATCAGACTATAATATTTATGGTTATTTTGAAGAACAGGATTGACTTGTCTTAAAAAACTAGTTATAATGTATATCATAGTACATGGGGTCGAAACGGGTTCGACTAGGCGAGGAAGATTTTTTGTGCAAGGAAGAGGGCAGCGCGGCTCTTTAAAAACGCTGAAACAATTTAATTGCCAACGACAACGTTGAAAATTATAACTACGCCCTAGCGGCATAGTTACGGGGAACGACAGCGCCTTGTAAACCAAAGACTCTCAAAAGGAGGGATTTCCAAGTTTTACCAACTGAACAAAATTTGGTGGAGGCGGCAGCTGCTTAAGTTTGTTGGTGTCAAATAACCAACCAACCTTGTGAATGACAAAGAATTTGATGTGTTTAGGACGCGGGTTCGACTCCCGCCGACTCCACCAACGAAAGGAGAGGCATGATTGCCGACGTAGTACTTGGCCTTCAATATGGTGATGAAGGCAAAGGAAAGATTACTCACCATTTATGTAAAACCGGCGGATACACACACGTAATTCGATTTAACGGCGGCTGTAATGCCGGCCATACCATTTATCACAAAGGCAAGAAGTTTGTCACACATCATATTCCAGCCGGCGTATTCTTTGGAATCAAAAGTATCATTGGACCGGGCTGTGTTGTTAACCCGGCACAATTCTTTAAGGAGCTTAAAGAACTAAAAGAGGGTGGTATTGAAACAGATGGTCTTATTTTTATTGCCGACAACACTCATGTTATAACAGCCGAACATCTAGAAGAAGACAACGAGGACACAACCATCGGTACAACCAAGCGCGGCAACGGCCCAGCATATAGAGAGAAGTATGCTAGAAATGGTTTTTTAGCAAAAGATATACCCTATTTACAGCCTTACTTGGTAAATATTTACGATGAACTACATAAAAATGAGCAAAACCCGATTATTCTCTGTGAAGGCGCACAAGGATTCGGCCTTGATATTGATTGGGGCGACTACCCTTTTGTTACCAGCAGTCATTGCACTGTCGGCTCTGCCATACTAAATGGGATCCCACCACAATCAATCCGCGATGTCTGGGGCGTGGCAAAAGCATATGAGACCTATGTCGGCGCCAAGAGCTTCGAACAAGATAATCCAATTTTTTCAAAGATTAGAGAATATGGCAAAGAATACGGCGCAACCACCGGTCGCGACCGACAGTGTGGCTGGCTGGAATTACCATTTTTAGAAAAATCTATTAAAGTTAACGGCGTCAATAAGGTAGTCTTTAATAAGATGGATATTTTAGAAGAAATAAACGCATGGGCGATTAAACGAAAGAAAAATAGCTACGAATTATTTCACAACAGAGAAGAGTTTGAAAGATTTTTTAAATTTAAGATGAAAAAGTGGGGAGTGGACAAGGTATACTTTTCTGACTCTCCGGAGACTATTTAACAGTGGGAGTTAAAAAAATGAAAAAGAGAACTTATCGATTTATGAGCGCCGACGATGCACCCGCAACCCCGGAAGAGGAGGCTGCTATAATGCATTATTTAGAGGACATGAGCCCCCGGGATCCCCGAGCAGATTATTTAGAAATCACAAATAACCGGATTTATTTTTATTCGAACGTCGAAACAAAGAATGTTTTAGGGCTCAATAAAACAATAAGAGAACTCGGAGCAGAAATACAACATTCGGCCGCCGTTCTAGAGTCCCAACCGGCCAGCATCTTTCTTCACGTTAACAGCCATGGCGGCGACCTTTTCGCCGGCCTAGCAGCAATGGACGAAATTAGGAAATCAAAGGTTCCGATTATTTCTATTGTTGATGGCTGCGCCGCATCGGCAGCAACATTAATGACCATCGCGGCCAACAAAAGACAGATTAATAAACATGCTCACATGCTAATCCACCAGCTTTCTTCGGGAATGTGGGGCAAGTATAAAGAAATGAAAGATGAGATTGAAAATGTGGACAACATGATGAATACCATTCGTGGCATATATATGGAATACACGAAGATACCAAAGAAAAAGTTAGATGAAATACTAGAGCACGATCTTTGGTTTGATGCAGAAACTTGCTTAAAATACGGATTGGCAGATGAGATTATATAGAGGTAACATGACAGAACAAGAAGAAATAAAGGTCGTTGAGAAAAGTTGGAAAAACGATTCAAGACACGATACCTTTGTCGCCGCCGACAAAAAGAGAAAGTTATTACTCAAAAAGAACAAGGATAACAACAGCTTTCTAGTTAAAGTCAAACGCTGCGGCCTAGGCGGCACTAGGTTTGTTGTCAAAACATATATGGCGCCAACAACCATAGAGAGCAAATACGCCAAGAAGAAGAGAAGAGTCAAAAGAAAGCGAGATTAAAGCAGGATGGCTAAAAAAACCTATATCTTAGATACCAACGTATATCTAACTGATTCGAATTCAATATTTTCGTTCAGCAACAATGATATCGTTGTTCCAATTAAAGTCCTTGAAGAAATAGACAAACATAAAAAACGCCAAGATAGCGTAGGCTCCAACGCCCGCCGTATTATCCGTACACTGGACGAACTCCGCGCCAAGGGGAACTTATCCAAGGGAGTGCGGATACGGCGCGGAGCGGGCCTCCTGCGGGCTAGGAGCTATGAATTAGGGCTACTTCCGCCCGGGTTCAATGAGAGCGACCCTGACAACCAGATCCTAGCGACGGCTCTGAGCGAAAAGAAAGATAACCCCAATAGAAAAGTCGTCGTCGTTTCCCGTGATATTAATATGCGGGTCAAGTGTGACGCTCTTGATATTTTAGGCGAAGATTACGAGACTGAAAAAGTTGTAAAGAGTCGCTCAGAAATTCATACGGGCGCAACGAAACACTTGGTTGACGATCAGGTAATCGACCAGTTCTATGCAGGCGAAAATGTATTTTTGGATAAAGAGGAAGTAAAGCTTTACCCAAACCAGTTTGTGTTATTAGTCTCCCTGTCAAACGAGAAGAAAACAGCCTTAGCTAGGTTTTTTAGTTATAACAAACATCTAGGCAGAGTCATCGACTATTCCAACAAGAAGTGGAACATCAAGTCTCGCAACAAAGAGCAGGATTTTGCTCTCAACCTTCTGATGGACCCCGATGTTAAAATTGTCACTTTGGTTGGTCCAGCAGGTACGGGTAAAACGATGATAGCCCTGTTTGCAGGGCTTTGTCAAGCTGTAGACGACTGGCACACAGTAATTCCCAAGGAAGCGCGCTACAGCCGCCTTATCGTCTCAAGACCGATACAACCTATGGGCAAAGATATCGGCTATCTACCGGGCAGCTTGGAAGAAAAGATGGGCCCATGGCTAGCGCCAATAAACGACAACCTTCAGTATTTGCTGGGCAATGGCAAAGACAGCTTAAAAGAATATGTAAGCGAAGGCATTATTGAGATTGAAGCTCTCACCTACATTCGGGGCCGCTCTATTAATAACGCTTTCATTGTGGTAGACGAGATTCAAAATATGACGGCCCACGAACTGAAGACAGTTGTAACGAGAGTGGGCGACGGCTCAAAGATTGTTCTGATGGGCGACATTGAACAAATCGATAATGTATATATCGACGAGACAACCAACGGCTTAACTCACGCCGTTGAGAAATTTAAAGAACACGACATCGCCGGCCACGTAACTCTTATAAGGGGCGAACGCTCAAAGGTTGCAACATTGGCCGCAAAGATATTATAAACTAATTATAAACATGAAAGATATAGGTAGAATATGGCGTGAGTTTCTAGAAGAAGAAGAAGCAGAAAATCATAGTTGTGGCTGTGATCAGCGAGAAGATCCAGAAAAAATATGGTTTAGTCAGCTTGGTGAGGTTGTACAAGATACAGCGGACGTTTTTCAAAGGGGCGTAGTAGAACGCCCGGGCTCACCTAAATTAATCGTGATACATTATACACAAACTTCCAGTCCCAGAAGCACCGTGGCTGTACTAAACAAAAGAGGGTTGTCGACACACTATGAGGTCGACCAAGCCGGCGAGGTCCACGAATATGTTGATCCGGGTACCAAATATACTTGGCACGGCGGAAAAATGAATCGTCATTCAATTGGGGTTGACATTACTAGTCGAGGCAGCTTTTCTTCTGCGCAGATCGAGGCCGTCCGCGGTCTGGTGACACGACTGTGCCGCCAGTTTAATATACCTCAAGTTGTTGCGCCTGATGGCAAAAAGTATATAAATTTGACACAGATAGAAAAGGATGGCGTTGGCATTATAAGACATAGGAATTTAAGGCCAACCGCTTGCCCGGGAAAATTTCCAATGGAAAGGCTCGGCGAGCCGGCCGAAGACATAGAAGAAGAGCCTTCTTTGACCCCTCAAGAAAAAGAAGACACCACCTTTGACCTTGCTAAACTTTTTGGTTTTGATAAATTCGGAGGGTTCCTCGATAAAATAACTAATTTTATCTCTGACTCAGCGGGGATTAAATCTCAAACAGACATTGTGAATATTTTTAAACAAATATCTTCCAAGATGGGCTTGGCTGAACAACAAATTGACGAAAACATAGAAAGGTTTAATAATGAAAAGCGAAACGGCTGAAAAAAGCACAAAACTAAAAGAGGTGCTGGTAGATTATGTTGGCAACACCTTAAACCCCGAAGACGAAGAAGTTACAGTGGAAATGATCATAAAGGTTGTGGCAGAAGAGTTTCCAGAATTTTTATTGGTCGTCGCCGAAGAGAACTATTTACGAGGATATGAACAGGCTTTAACCGATGTCTATAAAAATGAAGACCCAAAAGACGGGCTTAACCAAGTACATACAGTATAGCTGCACGGTTATAACTGAGGGGAAAGAAACCGCTTTCTTTAAGAGTATTCCGGTTATTATAAAAGATCCCTTGCCAGAGACGGTATCTATTAATGGTGCACTGCGCGCAGTAGAAAGAATAATACCACGTCGCATGGTGTCTAATATAGAGATGGTCTATGTTGGCCAATTCAAAGATTTTGCCGAACGCGACATCAACGCAATGTACGAAGGCGGCACTTTATATATTTCTAACGAACAGGACGACGAAGAAGATATGGTGGACGATCTTGTTCACGAGATATCACACGCAGTAGAAGAGCAATACGGCATGCAGATTTATGGCGATGGCGAACTACACATTGAGTTTTTGAAGAAACGAAAAAAATTATACCAACTGCTGAAGGCATATGATTATCCGGTCGAATACAAAGAATTCATGAATTCAGAATACGATAAAGAATTCGACAACCTATTATACAAAGAGATTGGCTATGATAAATTAGAACACTTCACAATGGGCTTATTCCCTAGTAATTACGCGGTTACGTCTCTAAAGGAGTATTTTGGGATTGGCTTTGAACATTATTACTTGAAAAATCGGCGGGAATTAGGTATAATGAGTCCAGTGCTATTTCAAAAACTTGAAGAAATTAACGAAGAGGAAGAATGAGAGACTATGTAAGTTATTCGCAATTTAAAATTTGGAGCGAATGCGCTTGGAGATACAAACTCCAATATGTCGATAATATTAAAAAATTTGGTGGGAACGAATATACCGCCTTTGGTACAGCAATACACGATGTTTGCGAGAAGACTGCCAAAGAGGAATTAAGCGGCCCCGCCCACGCAAAACTGTTGTTTTCGACTAGGTTTAAGAAAGAGCTAGACTCTCTTCCGGAAGATTATGAACTAAACAACAAATTATTAGAACAAATGAAAGAACAGGGCGAGGAACTACTACCAGAGATATTTCCAGCCCTCAAAGAGTACTTTGGAGAGTACGAGGTCATTTCAGCCGAAGAGCAGATCTATACGCCAATCAAAGAGTATTCAGGCTCAGAACATAAGTTTAAGGGGTTTATTGATCTCGTTGTAAAAACGAGCGATGATAAATATCACATTATAGATTGGAAAACATGTTCTTGGGGTTGGGACGCTCGCAAAAAAAGTAATAAATTAATTGTTTATCAGCTAATTTTTTATAAACATTACTACGCTTTGAAGCACGGCATTGACCCAAATAATATTGAAACACACTTCGCACTTCTTAAAAGGACTGCAAAGAAAAACAAAGTAGAAATTTTTAGAAACACCAGCGGCAAAAAAAGAACAGAAAATGCTCTTAAAGCTTTGAAAAACTCGTTGTATTATATTGACAAGAAGTTTTATATTAAAAATCGTCTTTCTTGCAGGTATTGTGAATTCAAGAAGACGGAACATTGCAGGTAAATAATGAAAAAGAAAATCAAGGTAATGACACTGGGAGATATGCCTTTAAGCCCGTCTGGCGTAGGTATTCAAACCAAAAATATAATTGAGTGTTTAATTCGGAGCGGTGACTATTCAGTTATTACTCTTGGCGGCGCCATAAAACACCCAAATTTTAATCCGATTAAAACAGAGGAATACGGAGATGATTGGATTATTTATCCGGTAGAGGGGTTCGGTTCTGCCGACATTGTTAGATCACTTATAAGAACCCACAAACCAGACATACTTTGGTTTATGACCGATCCAAGATTTTATGAGTGGTTGTGGGTGTTAGAAAATGAGATCCGGCCATTAATGCCGATGGTATATTACCACGTTTGGGACAATGTGCCATATCCGTTTTATAATAAGCCGTTTTACGAGTCAAATGATTTTATCGCTACAATTTCTAAACTAACAGATGACATTGTTGCGAACGTTGCTCCAGAAGTAGATCGGGAATATGTACCCCACGCAATACAAGGGGACATATTTAAGCCATTAGAAGCAGAGCAAATAGAACAGGTTAGGAAAGAGAACTTCGCGAACTGGGAAGATGGCAAGTTTTTATTTTTATGGAATAACAGAAACGCCCGTCGCAAAATGAGTAGTTCTGTTGTTTGGTGGTTCAAGGAATTTTTAGACAAAGTTGGGCACGATAAAGCTTGCTTGCTTATGCACACAGACCCCTATGATCCCAACGGCCCAAATTTGGATGCGGTGATTCACGAACTTGGCCTAACCAACGGAGAAATAATGTTCTCTAGAGCTAAAGTGACTAACGAGCATTTAACTGTAATGTATAATATGGCAGATTGTGTCATCAACATTGCAGATGCTGAAGGCTTCGGTTTGTCGACTTTAGAATCTTTGTCATGCGGTACTCCAATCGTCGTATGTATGACCGGTGGCTTGCAAGAGCAGGTTACTGACGGGGAAAATTGGTTTGGCGTCGGCATCGAACCGGCCAGCCGGGCAATCATAGGTTCACAGCAAGTGCCATTCATTTTTGAAGACCGTGTGTCCAAGGAGGACTTTATTAATGCCCTCTTAAAAGTTTATAATATGCCCAAAGATGAACTAAGGGCTCTAGGCATGCTGGGCAGAGAACATATTATGAAAAACTATAATTTTGAGACATTCAGAGAGCAATGGTTAAAAATTATGAAGCAGGTTCATACAAAACACGGCTCTTGGGAAACTAGAAAAAACTATAAGTCTTGGACATTTAAAGAGGTATAATGAGAAAGAAAGTTTTAATTACTGCGCCGATTTTAACCCAATCTGGTTACGGCGTGCACGGAAGAACAGTTTATCGTGCTTTAAAAACCAGAGAAGACGTGTTTGACATATATGTCAACCCAATCAACTGGGGGAACACATCTTGGCTGTGGGAAAACAACGAGGAGCGCCAAACACTCGATTTGTTAATTGGGAAGACGCAAGCTTATATGGCACAAGGGGGTTCTTTTGATATTAACTTAATGATCACAATTCCACTAGAGTGGCAACAATACAGAGTAAACGGCGCCGCTACCAAAAACATAGGAATCACCGCCGGAATTGAATCAAACAAGGTGTCTCAAAGTTGGATCCAAGCCGGTAATCAGTTCGTGGAAAAGATCATAGTACCTTCAGATTTTAGCAAAAAAGTTTATGAGGAAACAGAGTATACCTCAAACACGGGTGAAAAGCTTAAGCTGACAACGCCGATTGAAGTGGTTAATTATCCAGTAAGAGAATTTACTGAAACAAAGCTACCACTAGAATTAGAATATGACTTCAACTTCTTGGTGGTCGCTCAATGGGGAGTGCGTAAAAATTTAGAAAACACCATTCGATGGTTTGTGGAGGAGTTTGTTGATAGAGAGGTCGGCTTAGTTATTAAGGCCAACATTGTTAACAACTCAGTAATAGACAAGATCCACGCCGAACAGCGCTTACAAAGTATTCTTTCAAACTACCCCGACAGAAAGTGTAAGGTATACCTGCTACACGGGTATATGGACAGTGATGAGGTCCACTCACTATACAGCCACCCTAAGATCAAATCACTGATCTCTTTGACACACGGTGAGGGCTACGGCCTCCCGCTGTTTGAGGCCGCCTACTGTGGCATGCCGGTGATATCACACGACTGGGGCGGCCAGACTGATTTCCTTTATATAACAGTAAAAGACAAGAAAACCAAAAAGGAAAAAAGAAAGTCTTTTTACAACAAGGTTTCATTTGATGTTCGACCTATTCAAGAAGCTGCAGTTTGGGAAGGCGTACTTGAGAAGGAGTCAATGTGGGCATATCCAGAACAGGGCAGCGCAAAGATGAAGATGAGAGAGGTCCACAGGGACTACTCTAGAATAAAGTCCAGAGCAAAGAAACTTCAGAAGCACCTTATAAAGGAATTTTCAGAAGAAAAGATCTATAAACAGATCGTATCACACATTATTGTTGAAGAGGAGTTCGAAGTGGAAAACTGGCTTAGCAGTCTGGATGTAGAAGTGCATGACTGATGAACATATGTTTTATTGCGGACTATTTTGCAGATGAGATCCCCGGCGGTGGTGAACTCAACAATCAGGAATTCATCAACATTGCCCGGTCACAGGCCCACAGTGTCAAACAAGTTAAAAGTATTAACGCTACCGCAGAATACTTAGGAAGCTTAGTAAATCACAAATTTATAGTTGCGAACTTCATTCAGTTACCAAAGAATTCAATAGAGTTTCTACTAAACAAGGATTATGTTATATATGAGCACGATCACAAATATCTTAAATCTCGGAACCCTGCAACCTATGAGAAGTTTTTAGCCCCCAAAGAAGAGATCATAAACTATGAGTTTTATCAAAACGCAAAAGCAGTATTTTGCCAAAGCACGTTTCATACCGACATTGTTAAAAGTAATTTACACTTGGACAACATTCACAATTTGAGCGGCAATCTTTGGGCGCCCAAGACATTAGACTTTATACAACAACTTTCAGCAGGAAATAAAGAAGACATCTGCGCGGTTATGGACTCGCTCACAGAACACAAGAACACTTCAGGCGCCCTCCGCTACTGTGTTGTTAAGGGATTAAAATACAAACTAATACCGCCCTTGTCTTATTACGACTTTTTACGAGAAATGAGCCGATGCGATAAGTTTATCTTTTTTCCGAAGACCCCCGAAACTCTTGCAAGGGTGGTCGTTGAGGCACGAATGCTTGGTCTAAAAACAATAAATAATCAATTGGTCGGCGCAACAAAGGAACAATGGTTCAGTTTGAAGGGTAAAAATTTGATTGATTATATGAGAGAAAAAAGAAATTCCATAGTCGACTTGGTGTTGGAAAAAGTTAAATGAAAATACTTTTGACTCTAAACAAAACATATCGCGGCATGCCTGACTCTGGATACTGGTATGTTTATTCGCCACTAAAAGAGCTAGGGCATGAGGTTTATTGGTATGACACTGTAGCCCCAGAAGAAAAAGATTATGATAAAATATTAGAGGAGTTCAAGCCAGATTTAGTGTGGTGTTGTTTTACTAATAATAGAGGAATAGCGCCACACGAACCTTGGGAAAGCGTTGAAAAGGAGACCGGCCGCGGCCGCACTAAAACATTCAACTGGTTTTGTGATGACACTTGGAGGTTTGACAACTTTTCTAGTTATGCCTGTCGTTATTTTAATGTATGCTCAACCCCGGAGCCGGCCTACATAGAGAAGTATAAAGAGGCTGGTTATGACAATATAGTGTTGGGCAATTGGCACGCCAACTCTAAGTTTTATTCGGTGAAACAATTTTCTGAAAAGAACATTGATATTTCATTCATTGGCGCCCCCAACCCTGAGCGTAAAGCTTTTTTTGATCAAGTCGATACCCCTATACAAAAAATATTTGGAGTTGATCAAAAAGGGCTATTTGAGGCCCACGCCAATACAAAAATTGGTTTAAATTTGAGTGTCAATGCCAACGACCCGGAAAAAAAGACTCAAATGAAACAGAGATTATTTGAAGTCACCGCCGGCCATGGCCTATTGCTGACACAACATCACGATAGTATAGAAAAGTTTTTTGAGATTGATAAAGAAATTATCACATTTAAGACACCGCTAGAGTGCTCTGAAAAAGTAAAAGCATTATTACAAAGGCCAAAAACAGTTGAAAGAATCGCAACGGCCGGCCACAAAAGATTCTTAAAAGAACACGATTCAAAAGTTAGATTGGCAAACGTATTAGAGCAAATAAGGAAAATATAATGAAAGTTTATGTATATGATTATCCGAGCCACGCCGGTAGGTGGATATACAAAGGATATCAACGTGCTTGGCAAGAACTGGGTTATGAGGTTATAAAAATTCCTATCGACCAAGCCGCGGCCACAGCCGTTAAAAATTATGATGAAGATTACATTTTAATGGTCACGGATAGTGGTATAGGTCTAAACGATCAAAAAATGATTGAAAAAAGTTATAAGACATTCATATTCGTTCAACCAAACAGCTTTCCATTACCATGGGGCACCCACAATAATTTTCAATGTCATTGTCCAGACGAGGTTATAGATATGTTAAATGACCTAGACAATGTGTTTTATTGGAATTTCCTTGGCATGCCATCAAACCCTGATATTAATTTTTACAAATGGAAAAAGGAAATACATCAAGTTCCCACTGCTTATGATTCTATCTCGTATAAAAATATAATAAATGATGATTACATTTATGATGTATGTTATGTTGGGGGTTATGCTGATAACGGGTTTAATGAAAAATATAAAATAATGCTGAAATATTTTTCGGAATTTCGCGATTCCAAATTAAAGATAGGAATTTTTATTAATAAAAATTTAACCCACGAGCAAGAAAATTTAGTTTTATGTAACAGCAGAGTATGTTTAAACATTCACGACAATTATCAAAGAACACTAATGACATCTGATACAAACGAAAGAACATTTAAAAGTCTGGGGTGTAATGGTATAATGGTCAGTGATAGAGAAGGATTTATACCGCAGCATTTTCCACACCTTCCGGTGTGCGACTCACCAGAAGAAATGTTAGAATTAACACGAAACTACTTAAACATGGATTCTAACAAGTTAAAAGACATTAAAAATGAATATAAAAAGTTAATTTTAAAAGAACATACTTATGTGAGTAGGGTCAAACAAATGCTAAATTTTGAAAAATGAAAACACAAATACAGTTAGTACAAACGAACAGTTCTTATGGAAATCAATATTTTATACCATATAGTGTAGGGCTTTTAAAAGCATATTGTAATCAGTTTGATGATATTAGAAAAAACTTTGATTTTTTAAAAATTCTTTACAAACAAGAAAATTGTGTTGAAGAACAAGTCAGTCACCTTGATAAAATCGATATTAGTGCTCAGTCTTGTTATATATGGAATTGGAAATTTAATTTAGCTTTTGCTGAATTAACAAAAAAACAGAACCCGAACTCTCTTATAATTTTTGGCGGCCCACAAATTCCTGACGATTCAGAAGGATTTTTTGAAAAATACCCATTTGTGGATATTCTATGCCATGGCGAAGGCGAATTGGTCTTTTATGATATTCTAAAAAAACATCTCGGAGATCGACAATATGGTGATATTGAGGGTGTATCTTACAACGATAAAGAGCAAAATAAAACATTACATACACCGCGGCGGGCCCGAGCAATTGAATTAAAGGACATCCCATCTCCATATTTGGAAGGAGAATTTTCTGAATTATTAGAAGAGGATGTTGTTTGGCAAGTTTCGTGGGAAACAAATCGCGGCTGTCCGTATAGATGCTCATTCTGTGTTTGGGGTAGCGAATATTTTAATAAAATTAGAAAATTTTCTTTTGAAGATCGTTTATTAAAAGAGATTGATTGGTTTTCTAAAAATAAAATTAGTTTGGTTTTTGGTTGCGATGCAAATTTTGGCATCTTTAAAAGGGATGTTGATATCGTTAATGCATTAGTCGAGGCCAAAGAGAAGCGCGGCTATCCTCAAAAGTTTAGAGTTTGTAATGCTAAAAATAGCAATGAAAGGGTATTCCAAATATCTAAAATTTTAAACAACGCAAAGATGGCCAAGGGCACCAGTATGAGTGTGCAGAGTATGAGTGAGGACACTCTAGATGTTATTAAAAGAAAGAATATTGGTTTAGACAAATTTAAAGATCTCATGAGCCGATTTAACAAATCATCTATACCAACATACACTGAAATTATCTTACCTTTGCCAAACGAAACATATGAATCTTTTGTATCAGGTCTGGATATATTGTTGCACGGCGGTCAACATAGTCAAATTAATATTTATAATTGTACAATTTTAGAAAATTCAGAAATGGCATCTAAAGGATACACGGAAGAACACGGAATCAAGACGGTGAAACTTCCAGTCTTTCAGGCTCATGTTGATAATAATTTACATAGTGAAATTCAAGAAGAAGAATTTGTGGTTATTGAAACAAAAACAATGCCTAAAAAAGATTGGAAAAAAAGCTTTCAGTATTCATGGGCTATACAGACCTTTCATGCGCTGGGGTTGTTACAGTACGTTGCTATTACATTTGTCAACAGATATAACTGCAACTATAGTGATTTTTATCTTTCTCTTCTTGAGCATGCCCAACACAATGAAACAACAATTGTCGGCTCAGAATTAAAAAAGCTAAACGAAAGTGTTCAAACAATTTTGTCCGGTAAAAATTATGGCCAACTGGTGCCAGAATATGAACTTGATATTCTTTGGCCGCTAGAGGAAGCCTCTTTACTAAGGATACTAGAAAAAATTGATATTTTTTATGATGAGTGTGTCGAGTTTATTAGACATTTTACATTAAAAATGAATTTTTCCATAGAAGAAGATTTTTTGAGAGATTTAATAAATTTACAAAAAGAGGCGGTAGTACATTACCGCGACGCCGGCCAAGTTGTGGAATTAAGTTTAAATTATAATTTAGATGAATATATTCGTGATATAAAAAATGGAGTTCTTGTAGAATTAATTAAACACTCTGAACCCAAGACTTGTAAAATACACAAACATTGGAAGCTTTTTGGAGAAAAAGAAAAATTTGCACGAGAGGTTGTTTGGTATGGCCGAAAGGGCGGCAAATTTTTAAATCGATTTACCACCGAAAACAGCGAAGACCCAACTTAATAATATGAAAATAAGTATTATTATACCTTGTTATAACGCAGAAAAGTGGGTTAGTGAGTCAATTATTTCAGCCCTTAGACAGACCTATGAAAATCTAGAGATTATTTTTGTTGATAATGAAAGTACTGATAATAGTTTACAAATAGCAAAGGACATACAGAAACAGCACCCTAAATTAAAAGTGTTGACAGCACCAAATCTCTTCAAATATTCTTGGGAAGAGCCTGTCGAAGAGGCTTTAAAAATAGCAACCGGAGAATATTTTACAATCTTAGGCGCCGACGACTTTCTTAAAAAGGATTATGTGACCGAAGTCTGTGAGATTTTAGATGTTGGGAAGGGCAGGATAAAATTACTTCAAAGTCCTATAATGGGCGTTGAAGGCAACACGGGTAGTTTATCCGGACAGCTATCTCATAAATATAAAAATTTAAAAGAATTTAAAAGTCTTTTATTTGAAAAGTGCCCCGTAACAACCCCCTCAATGATTTATAGCAAAGATCTTCATGACAAGGGAATAATTCGGTGGAAGTCTAAAGAATATCTTGGCGCAGTAGATTACGAACTTTATTTTAACTTTGCAGATAAAGGGTTGTTTATATATCCTTTTAATAGATGGTTGGGGTATCACTACAGGTGGCACCCAGAGCAAGCAACTTGGGGTATGCGCAAAGAAGAAACAGACTTTGAACAAAAAATAAAAGAACATTGGAAAAGCAAATGGAAACTGGGTTAGCTAAAGAAAATTTAAGAAATTTTGAGATGAAAATATTCAGTCTTTTTAAAGAAAAGAAAATTTCTTCACCGATCCATCTTAGAGGCGGGAACGAAAAGAAATTAATCAAGATTTTTAAGAAAATAAATAAAGAAGATTACTGTTTTTGCACTTGGGCTAGCCACCTTGAATGTCTCTTAAAGGGAGTTCCTCTGGATGAAGTCGAGGCCGCCATAATAAGAAACAAATCTATTTGTCTATCTTTTAAGGAATATAACATACTCTCTTCTGCCATCGTCGGCGGCAACGGCCCAATCGCAACCGGGTTAGCTCTTGGGATAAAATTAAGAGGAGAAAAGAATCACGTCTGGTGTTTTGTCGGCGACATGTCATTTTACACAGGAGCTATTCAAGAAAGCATCCGATACTCGGAAGTTCACGATCTGCCAATTACTTTTGTAGTTGCTGATAATGGTTTTAGTGTAGACACCCCTACAAGCGTTTGCTGGGGAAACTCTATAAAGCCACTAGCCGAAAAGTCTCCTAAGTGTATATATTATTCTTATACCAATGCGTTCCCACACGCCGGAATCGGCGAAAAGGTTTTATTTTAAATGTTGAACTATAAAGAAGAATTAGAAAGAGCAATGCTTTGGCTAGCTAAACAAGACGACGTATTATTTTTAGGTCAGAGCTTAGAATACGGTGGAATCGCGATGGCCAAAACTTTTGAAAAGATATCTTCTTCAAAAAAAATAGAGATGCCCGTAGCCGAAAACCTCCAATTGGGGATTTGCACCGGCTTGGCATTAACAGGATATACACCTGTTTCTGTTTACCCGAGATGGAACTTCCTTTTGCTAGCTGCAGACCAACTGGTTAACCACCTTGACAAGCTCGCTCTGATGACAGAGGGACAATATAAGCCAAAGGTCATTATAAGGGTCGCCGTTGGCGTTACAAAGCCCATAGATCCACAAGAACAGCATGTTGGGGATTTCACCGAGGGTTTTAGAAGGATTCTGAAGACTGTAAAAATACTGCACCTAGATCGGCCAGAGTCTATATTTTCTGCATATAAAGAGGCTTATGAAAGGCAAGACGGAGTTTCGACCATCTTGGTTGAGGAACATCAATTTTGAGCATACTAATAACTGGCAGTACTGGTTTCTTAGGAAGAAATCTTTTGAACTCTTTAAAAAAAAACTATTCGCTTTTAGCCCCACCAAAAAAACAATTAGATTTATTATCTGCGACATCAGTAGAACAATACTTTAAACAAAACAAGATTGATACAATCATACATTGCGCTATAACTGGCGGTAGCAGGTTAAAGAAGGATTGTTTAGAGCATTTTGTCACAAACATGACGATGTATGAAAACTTAATGCTGGTAAAAGAAACAGATACCACGTTCATAAACTTCGATTCGGGTGCCTCAGAAAACCCAAATACTTATTATGGTGCATCAAAGAGGTTGATTTCTGAAAACCTGAAGGCGCGAGGTAACGTCTATAATCTCCGGGTCTTTGGTTGTTTCGGGAAAGATGAACCAGACACAAGATTTATCAAGAGTACTATTTTAAAGATGCTGGCCAAAGAAGACTTACAACTGGACAGAAATAAGTTTATGGACTTCTTTCACATCGAAGATCTTGTATTAGTTGTTAAAAATATTCTTAAAAGAAGGTATCATTTTGGTTATGTTCCTTTGGACTTGGTTTACAGAAAAAAATATACGTTATATGATATAGCAAAGTTACTCAAGGGCGAGGTTGGTTATCTTAGAGAGTTGGGAGCAACCCCGCCGCCATGCAGTTCTTATATCGGAGTAAATAGCGAACATACAATTTATGCGGGTATCTTTACCTTTGAAGTCAGATTAAAACAGGTGTGTAATGAAATTAGAGAAGATTTTAGAAGAGCTTAAGGTTCACTTAGACCAAAAAATAGAAAAAGAAGGCGAGTGGGTAGAGGGTGAGTGGGTAAAATACTCCGGGCCTGTATTGTCTTCTGCAGAATATTTAGCGGCTATTAACTCTTTGCTTGAGGGCTGGTTAATATTTGGCAAGAAATCAAGAGAGTTCGAACTTATATTTTCCAAGTATCTCGGTAAAAAACATGGCACTCTAACAAATTCAGGGAGTTCGGCCAATCTTCTGATGGTTAGTTCTCTAACCTCGCAAGATACAATGGCTAAACACAAGCTTTCCAAGGGTGATAAGATTATCACCCCCGTAGTTTGTTTCCCGACAACATTAAACCCAATGATTCAGCTGGGCTTCGAACCAGAATTCGTTGATGTGACACTACCAAGCTTAAATTTAGATCTCGATCAAGTTGAGCAAAGGCTAAAAGATGACGCCGCCGGCCGAATAAAAGGGATAATGTTTGCCCACGTCTTAGGAAACCCGCCGGATATGGACCGACTAATGGGTTTGGTAGACAAATACAACCTAATATTCCTTGAAGATGCTTGCGATGCTCTTGGCTCTAAGTGGGACAATAAAGTTTTGGGGAGCTTCGGTTTTATGTCAACCTGTTCGTTCTTTCCGGCACACCACATGACAATGGGCGAGGGCGGATTTATTGCAACAAATGACTCAAGGCAGCGTAAAATACTTGCGAGCTTCCGAGACTGGGGCCGCGCTTGCTACTGTAATTCTCAAAAACCCGGGGATGTAACAGCAGCAACTGCATGTGGCGACAGATTCGGGAAGTGGCTCCCGGGAGACCCAAACGCACTTTATGATCATCGATATGTATTTGATGAGATCGGCTATAACCTTAAGCCATTAGAGTTACAAGCGTGTATTGGTCTAGAACAGCTCAAGAAATTAGAGATATTACATGAAGCAAGGCGAAATAACTTTAAAAAACTTAATGCTATTTTTGAAAAATATGAAAAATATTTTCATATGCCGAAAGCTTTAGATAAAGCCGATCCAAGTTGGTTTGGTTATTTATTAACCGTTAAAGACGGCGCGCCGTTTTCAAGATTCCGGTTTGTAACTCGCCTTGAAAACAAAAAAATCCAGACGAGAAGCTATTTTACAGGCAATTCGCTCAACCACCCGGCGTATTATCACCTGAAGGGAGACAAAGAATTTCCAATAGCTGACAAAATAACTCACGACTCATTTTTTCTTGGTACTTATGCCGGCTTGTCTGATGAAAAACTCGCGTATATAGAGAAGTGTGTTGATAAATTCTTCAAGGATATAAAATGAAAATAATTTATGTAACTGGTTGTTTGGGGTTTATTGGTTCTCACTTTACAGAACTCGCTTTAAAGAAAGGTTATTTCGTAATCGGAGTGGATAAGTGTACCTACGCCGCGGATAGAAGCTTGATCGAACACTTTTCAAATCACCCTAACTTTAAATTTATCAAAAATGATATTAATGATTTAAAATCGTTATATGATTGTGATTTTATTGTAAACTTTGCTGCCGAATCTCATGTGGGGAATAGTATTAAAAACAGCGTAGTTTTTATGGAAAGTAATGTCCTAGGAATTCAGAATTTGTTAGAACTTATAAGGTTCAAGAAAAGCAATACTTTTGAAAGACCAAGATTAATTCACATCAGCACTGACGAGGTTTATGGAGATATAGAAACGGGTTCACACACAGAATTAGATCTGCTTAAACCTAGCAATCCGTATTCTGCTTCTAAAGCTGCAGCCGATATGCTTGTTATGGCTTGGGGAAGAACCTATAACGTTGAATATAATTTAATTCGACCAACAAATAACTATGGAGAAGGACAATATCCTGAAAAGCTAATTCCACTAGCCATTAAAAGATTGTTTCTTGGTAAAAAAATAAAGCTTCACAACGCCGGCACCCCTGTTCGGACTTGGCTTCATGTAAAGGACACAGCATTGGCCGTCATGACTGTTCTTGAGAGAGGTGCTCCTAATAAAATTTATAACATCGCCGGCGCCCATGAACAAACAAACTTAGAAACAGTGACTAAGATAATTAAAGCATATTTTGGAGACAACAAAGCGGTTAAAGACTATTTGGATTTAAGTTATACTAGACAAGGGCAAGATGTGAGATACGCTTTAGATGATTCTAGAATAAGATTTTTAGGCTGGACTCCCGGGTTTAAGTTTGATGAAGAGATTGTTTCTATTGTACAAAAAACTAAACAGAAATATTTAGACGGTATGATGATATTATAGATGTGGTACAAAGGTTTAAAAAAAGAACTAGTGGGAATTCCTCTGAACACTAAACCTGTTTTGTGGGACAGCAGCTGCCCGCTACCAGAAACACAATTAGCGGACCTAGGCAGAAGGGGTTTTGTTGGTTCATTTAAAGACTATGAGCCTGTGGATAACTTGAGGGAGTTGGTCAAAGGAAAAACCGTTGTTTTTGTCTGTCCATCCCCTCACCTAAGAGGTCTTAAAATGGGCAAGAAAATAGATTCTTATGATTTGGTGGTAAGGGTAAACCAGTCTTTCGATGTACCAGAAGAACTTTGGGAAGATTACGGAAAGAGAACAGACATCTTAGCCACTTGCTTAAACATTCACAAGATCAACGCGCTGCATGCAAATATGGAATTTGCTAAAAGCTTAAAATTTATATTGTGTCCAATGTTGTCAATGTGGGATATAGGAGTGGTAAATTCCTTTCTAGAATTCCTACGCGTCCCGTGGCATAACGTGTGTGATGGGTATCTTTTCAAAATTTTTAAGGAAGTTGGCACCACATGTAATACTGGATTAGCTGGGATCATAACTTTATTGAATTATGATATCAAGGAGTTGCACATCACTGGTATGACTTTTTATAATATGAACACCTTTGGAGACATTTATTTTGATAAGTATCAAAGTGAAGCGCATAAAAACAATAATTTTAGATTGGGCACTGATAATCGCCCGGTATTTCAAGATTTGAGGATGGATATTCACAGCCAAAATCCACAGATTAAGTATTTTAAGAAGATGATTGAACACCACTACCCACACAAAATAACTTTAGATAATTATCTAATAAAAAACTTTACTTAATCGGGAGAAACATGAAGGTCGTTGCGATGATTCCTGCTAGGCTAGGCAGTAAAAGAATTGAAAAGAAGAATATAAGGCTTCTAAATGGAACTCCTTTGCTTTCTTATATAATAAAAGCTGCGCAACACGCCGACTGCTTTGACGAAATATATGTGAACTCAGAGTCTGATTTAATTGGAGAAATTGCGCTAAAAGAGGGGGTTTGTTTCTATAAAAGGCCACCCGCCCTTTCATCAGATAGCTCTACCAACGATGATTTTGCTTTAGACTTTATTGAAAAAGTTGATTGTGATGTACTTGTACAAGTCTTATCAACCTCACCTTTTATCTCTCCTAATGAAATAAATTCTTTTGTTAGAGAGTTTGTCGACAAGGGACACAGCACTTTAATCTCAACAAAACCTCAAAAGATTGAATGTGTTTATCAGAATGAAGCTATAAACTTTCATCAAAAAGAACAGACACCACCGTCGCAACTACTAACCCCTATACACGCATATGCCTGTGGGTTAATGGCGTGGGATATAGAAAATTTCAAAGTGAATATGAAGAAATACGGGTCTGCTTACCACGGTGGAGATGGTAATATAGGATTTTATCCTTTAAAAGGATATTCAACATTAGACATTGATGAGGAAGAAGACTTCCAACTGGCAGAAGTAGTCGCGAGGTTTTTAAACACCGAGAAATTATTTAAAAAGGAATATTATAACAGCAAGTTAAGAACAGAAATAGATGTATCATCCATCTTAAAGAAGGATGGTGTTTTGGTAAATGATTTGGGTTCTGCAAATAGTGAAATCCCAGTAAATATTAAAACAATTATTGACAAATTTGACAAGAACAGATCATGGAGTAAGCGAGTTGTCAATACCGAAAATAATAGTGCAACAATCATATGCCAAAAACCCGGTGATGGAAACCGGATTCATCACCATCCAGATTGGAACGAGTGGTGGTATATAATTGACGGAGCTTGGGAGTGGAATATAGAAGAGGAGAAGGTTATAGTCGGCCCGGGCGATTTTGTGTTTATACCCAAAGGAAAGAAACACAAGATAACAGCGGTAGGAAACAAGCCGGCAATCCGGCTAGCAATCAGCCGAGAAGATGTAGCCCACGTTTATGATTTAGGCGATGATGAAGTTTGATTTTGGTGGAAAAACGGCTTTAGTAACTGGAGCCTCTAGAGGAATTGGAAAACAGATCGCAGATGACTTAGAAGCATTATCCTGTAAGGTTATTCGACTAAGTAAAAGGGATTTTGATTTATCAAATTTGGCGGCTGTAGAAGTAGGTATCAGAGAGATTACAGCTAACAACAATAAAATTGACATACTAATAAACAACGCAGGAATTAATATTATTAGCAATATTGAAGACACCTCCTTTGAAAATTTTCATAGAGTCATGACTGTAAATTTAACCGCAGTTTTTCTTATTAACAAGGCAATAATCCCTTTAATGAAAAAACATGGATATGGAAGGGTTCTAAATGTATCGTCAATATACGGGTCAATATCTAAGGCCGGCCGGTTGTCTTATTCAGCATCAAAGCACGGGTTGATGGGCATATCTAAAACTATGGGAATTGAACTAGCCAAACATAATATTCTAACAAATTGCATATCGCCCGGGTTTACCAAAACCGACTTAACAATGTCTGTTCTATCTAAACAAGAGGTTGAAGAGTTATCAGCCGCTATTCCAATAGGCCGCCTTGCAACCACAAAAGACATATCAAACGCTGCCGTCTTTTTAGTTAGCAACCTCAACACTTATATAACAGCTCAAAACATTATTGTCGACGGCGGCCATGTTAATGTTTAAAGATCTTACTATAAATTCGCACAGAAGACGCTATTCTATTAAATTTTTTAAAGAGGCTCCACCAAAAGAGATCCAAAGGTTATCAAAAAGCAACTTTTTGATTATAGACGAGAAGGTTAATGATCTTTATCCGATATTCGCATCTCATTTCTCAAAAGAGTCTATTTTTGTTATCGAATCTAAAGAGAGCCACAAAACCTTAGAAAGTGTTGAGCTTCTTGTGAGTTTCCTCCTTAAGAATAACTTTAAAAGAAATCAAAAGATTATAGGCGTCGGCGGCGGAATTATACAAGATTTAGTATCGTTCGTATCTTCTATATTATATAGGGGGGTGGACTATGTGTTGTTCCCCACGACGCTTCTTGCGCAGGCTGATAGCTGTATTGGAAGCAAATCTTCTATTAATTTTTTAAAGATTAAGAATCTATTAGGAACTTTTTATCCTCCAGCTGAAATATATTGTTGTTTCTCTTTTCTTGAAACTTTGGAAGCAAGAGATATTCTCTCTGGGATTGGAGAGATACTTCACTATCTTATCCTTAAAGATAGAGTTTCGGCGGCCGCCCTAATGATAGAACATGAACAAATTACAAGCGGAAATTTTGAAAAGCTTTACCCATTTATCTTTAAGAGTTTGGCTATAAAAAAAGAAATGATCGAGAAGGATGAGTTTGATCAAAAAGAAAGGCGCGTGTTTAATTACGGACACACATTTGGTCATGCACTTGAAACACACACTAACTACAAACTTAGCCATGGCCTCGCCGTCACGCTGGGAATGGATGTGGCAAACTATGTTTCCTATAAATTCGGGTTTATTCTTCATAAAGATTATTTAAATATGAAGAAACTGTTAGAAAAGAATTTACCATCTTTTAAATTAAAAGAAGTTGAGATCTTACCTTTCTGCAAGTTATTACAAAAGGATAAAAAGAATACAAGCGGTAACATTAACATGGTGATTCCAACCAACAGAGAAAAAATACAAATGGCTGGAATTACAGATTTTAATAAATTGTGCTCTTCTGTCGGAGAATACTTTGAAGTTTGAGAGAAACATTGCTAGAAATAGTAAATTCAATATAAAAATAGACTACGCGAGAAGCCGCGGATCTTATATTTATGATAAGACTAGTGCCAAAGAATACCTAGATTTCTTTGGAATGTATTCGTCTTTACCTTTGGGCTACAACCACAAGATCTTTGATACAAAGAGATTCAAGCATGAGATGTTGGAAGTTTCCAAGGTAAAAATAAATAATTGTGAATTCACATCAGACAGTTCTCTAGAGTTTGACAAGCAATTTATGAGCTTTGTAGCCGCCAATCTTTTTACTAGGGCTCACTACTCATGCACGGGCGCCCTCGCCGTCGAAGCGGCTATAAAGGCCGCATGCGTGTATAAGAAACACAAGGATATAAAAGTACTTTCGTTTCATAATAGTTTCCATGGCATCAACGGATTGGCTGGATTTTTCACATCTAGGCTTGGATCTGTGCAAAACAGACTAGAAATGCTTCCAGATGTTTTTTCTTTCAAAACAAATTTTGATATAGAAAATATCGAAAAAGCATTAAAAGAAAACGAGATTACGTGTGTTTTAATTGAGCCAATACAGTGCACCGCCGGCGATATTTATTATGAAAGAAAGCTTTTTAAAGAACTTGAATCCTTATGTAATAAATTCAATGTTCCTATGATTTTTGATGAAATACAAACAGGCTTCTGCGTTACGGGGAAGGTTTGGTACTTCCAACATTTAGATATAAAGCCCGAGATGGTTGTTTTTGGCAAGAAGAGTCAGGTCTCGGGTGTATTATTCACTCCTAAACTTACAAAAGTTTTAAATAAAGAAAACACCTCTAAACTAGAGGTAACTTGGGACAGCGATCCGGTTGACATGGTAAGGTGCAAACATATTATATCACACCTTCTTAAGAAAAACTCTCTTAAAAAAATAGAAGACAGCGGGGCTTTCTTTCTTTCTGAGTTAAAGAAAATAAAGGGAGTCGAGAATCCAAGAGGTATCGGGCTTCTTTTGGCCTTTGATTTAAAAAATGAGGGATTAAGGGATAAAGTGGTTAAACAAATGTTTGACAATGGTTTAATATCAAACAAGACTGGTGAGTGTTCTATTAGATTGAGACCCCACCTTTTAGTAAAGAAAGAAGAATTAAAAGTCGGAATTTCTATAATAAGACAGTCTATAGGAGAATAGTATGGAAAGCAGAGTAGATTTTGAAAACTTAGAACAAAAAGCAAAGGATGTTTTTAAGACCAAACAATACGAGAAATTAGTAGAAAAAGTAAAGAATGCAGAGAAAATCTTTATCTTAGGAAACGGAGGGCTTCATTTTGTAGCAAGTCATATGTCAACAGACTTGACCAGACTTATACCAGATAAGGTAGCATACTCATTTGATAATTTTGGATTTATAACATCAAATGCTAACGACTACGGATTTGAATCTGTTTTCGTTAGATGGTTGGAAACAACCGCGATGACAGAAGATCCCGAGAAGTGTATTATTTTAGGGCTGTCTTGCTCCGGAAACTCTTCTAATGTAGTTAATGCTCTCTCTTGGGGCGACGCGACCGGATTTGAGACATTTCTTATTAGCGGCCAAAAGAGCCAAACGCTAGAAAAAGGGATTGATGAACTGTGTTGTGAGTGTGAATATTTTCACACCGTAGAGGTTTTAAGTTTGATTCTTTTTTATGACCTTATATATCAGTGCGGAAATAAATGCCCATCTATAAATGATGAGAAAGTAAGACTAAAAGACTCTAGCCTGAGACTCTAGCGTGAGTGTTTTAGTTACTGGCGGCTCTGGCTTCGTCGGCCGCAATCTACAACTATATAAACCGGATTGGCATTTTATATCATCAAGAGATGCAGACCTGACTAACCCAAAACATTGTGATAAATTATTTGAACTTTATCAACCAGACGCAGTGGTTCACTTGGCTGGCATCGTAGGCGGGATAAAAGAAAACGCGGCCAAACAAGCAGAGTTTTTTACTAAAAACGTTTTAATAAACACAAACGTGATGAACGCCGCGGCCGCCCGCGGCGTGAACAGACTACTTTCTTGTTTAAGTACTTGTGCTTTTCCAGATGTAGTAGAAGTTTATCCTTTTACGGAGGGCGACATTTTTAAGGGCCCCCCCGCTGAAACTAATTTTTCTTATGGTTACGCCAAGCGCATGTTACACGTACAATCTCTTGCTTATAGAAAAGAGGCCGGCCTAAACTATTCTACATTTTGCCCTTCAAACTTATACGGGCCTTTTGATGACTTTAGTGAACATCGCTCTCATTTTGTTGGCTCTCTTATAAGAAGATTGGCCGGCCCCAAAAACACTATAACTCTTTGGGGCACTGGCAAGCCACTACGTCAGCAGTTGTATGTTGACGATTTATGCCAAATAATACCTATGCTTTTAGAAAAACACAATTCTGATATTCCAATAATTGTGGCACCAAATGAAAATCTAAGTATAAGGCAAATGGCTCTTGAGGGATTAAAATTATTTGAGAAAGATGTTAAATTAGAGTTTAATAACAATCTAGATGGTCAATATAGAAAAGACGGAAGCAATAAAGAGTTGTTAAAGCTTATTGGCGACTTTGAATTCACAACATTTAAAGATGGATTAAGGAAAACATATGACTGGTATGTCAGTAATAAAAAAGAATAAAGTTGCTTTAGTGACTGGGATAACCGGGCAAGATGGCTCTTACTTAGCAGAACTTCTTTTGAAGAAAGGATACTTTGTTGTGGGCCTGAAGAGGAGAACTTCAGTCATATGCACGGAAAGAATAGACCACCTGTTCGACCATAAAAAATTTAAAGTCGAATATTTTGATCTTAACGACGTTAGCTGCATGTACCGGTTGCTACAAAAATATAAACCAGACGAGATCTATAATTTAGCTGCGCAGTCCCATGTTAGAGTATCTTTCGAAGTGCCGGAGAGCACAGTAGACGGTATTGCAATGGGTACTTTAAGGTTTTTAGAAGCAATCAGAAATACTCTGCCGCGCTGCAAATTCTATCAGGCATCATCATCAGAGATGTTTGGCGACAACCCAAACTACCCATTCAATGAAGAATCAACATTTATGCCCGCGTCTCCTTACGCTTGTGCGAAGGTTTTTGCACACCACTTAATGAGAAACTACAGGGAAAGTTATGGCCTGTATGTCTGCTCGGGAATTTTGTTTAATCACGAATCCCCAAGGCGCGGCGAGACATTTGTTACAAGAAAGATTACTTTGGCCGCTGCGAATATTGTCGCCGGCAATCAGGAATACGTCGAGCTAGGAAACCTAGGTGCTTACAGAGACTGGGGCTTCGCCGGCGATTATGTAGAGGCAATGTGGCTTATGCTACAACAAGATACACCGGAAGACTTTGTAATATCAACCGGGGAAACACATTCGGTACAAGAGTTCTTAGAAACGGTGTTCGAAACAGCCGGCCTGTTCCCTCTATCAAAGTACATAAAAACCAACCCAAGACTATTTAGGCCACACGAAGTCCCATACTTAATCGGGGATAGTTCTAAAGCCAAAAGGATGTTGGGTTGGGAACCTGAGTACAAATTTAAGGATTTGGCAAAACTGATGTATTCAGAGGACTACAAAAAAATAATGGAGAAAAAAAATGTCAATTAAATCTATGAGACTTAGCAATCAGGCGCTAGGCTCTTTAATGCTGGCGCTACAAAAATCACTTCTTGAGCAGAGTGATATTACAGATGTGCTTAAGGAGTTTGAGTTTGTTGATACCGAAGACGGCCTGTGGATAAAAAACCCACCAACCGTTAAATTCAACTATGCGGACACAGAAGAGGAAGTCGAATAATGCCTTTGTATGTTTATCGTTGTGATAGCTGCACACGCGAATTTGAGCTTTTTCATCTGATGAGTGAAACAATATCGAGTTGTCAACATTGTGAATCAGAAAAGATAGAAAGAATTCCGCAACTGATATCAAAACCAGTACGTCGCCCGCCACCACCACCGGGTAGTGTGGTAAAGAAGTTTATCGAGGACGCCAAGAGGGACGTTAAAGAACAGAGAAGAGAAGCAAAACAGGAGGTAAACACATGATTTTTGAAATTATAGTGATATCTTTTTTGACTATATCTGTGGGGTTAAACGTTTTTCTGTTGAAGAGGATGCTTTATTTCTCTGAAAACGTTGACTCTCTTCTTTCTTCACTCACTGAGTTTAATAGGCATTTGGAAGAGGTTAATAGTTATGAATTATATTATGGTGATGAGGTCTTAGGCAAGCTGCTGGAACACTCCAAAGAGGCAGTAAATGATGTAAAAGACTTTCAAAACAATTATGGAGGTGGACTAAATGATAATAGGGCCACCTAAGAAAAAGAGACGAAGAAGAAGCAAAAATCACTACTTTACAAAAGTTCATGAAGAGGCAATAATAGCTTATACCGCATCAACTTCAAATCGGGAAAAAACAAAGCTATATGTAGAATATATTCAGCCGGCTTTCAGCGAGATGGTTGATAAAATCACTTATACCTATAAATTTACAACACTTCCCAACATTGATGTTCTAAGGGACGACTGTAAAATATGGCTGACAACGATTTTATCTAAATATGATCCAAATCGAGGTTCAAAGGCTTTTTCTTATTTTTCTGTAATTACTAAAAATTGGTTTATACACAACGTAAAGAAGGTAAGTAAACAGCGCAAAAAAGAGATCTTATTTGAGAATTTGTCTAATGAGTTAGAACAAACATATATGTCGACCGTCAACAACTATGAAAAGACAAGAGCCGACCGTGAATTTTGGCAACTTTTGTCAGAACAAGTCGACGTTTGGATAAAAACAGAGCAGAATCTAAATAGCAAATCAAATGAAATGCTGGTCCTGCGCGCAATTCAAGAGTTGTTCAGGGAACCAAAAGAAATAGAAATTCTTAATAAAAAAGCAATTTATTTATATTTGAGAGAGTTAACCGGTCTCAAAACAAAACAAATTGCAGTGTGTTTAAAAAAATTCAGAGTTAGATATAAAAGCTTCAAACAAGATTGGAATGAAGGAAAAATATAATTTCATCTAATTATGTGGAGGGTTTTATGAATGGAAAGAGACAAACTACTTAGTGAAGCTATTGACAATCTTCGCGAAGACAGAAAAAAGACTGTACAGTTGCTTAAGGCGCTTGAGAAGGAGATCGTGGGCGGTGATACCACCCACTCTCGCTCTGGCGTAGTTGCGGCAAAATATGTTGAAACACTGCAGCGCTCAAACGAACAGTTGGTTAAAATTGTTGCTCAGATAGATAAGACACAAAAAACACAAGAGGACGTGTCTTTTTCACAAGATGAGACGGACAACATATTTGATATAATTAAAGAGTCTCACTAGGAATTTTTCACTATGACTGAATCTTCAACAACCCCACGGATAACTTCACAACCCCACGAGATAAACTGGTGGGCCGCCGTCGATCACATGTTGGGTGATTATTTAACAGACCGCGGAAATAAAATTCCCATTGAATTTCCGGCAATTATAAAGAAGATCATAAAGGAAGATAGCAAGGGTTTAAAGGCCCCGACCAATTGTGATCCGTTTTACAATGCAGACGTTGACAGAAAAAGGTTTGAAAATTACGGAGCTTACGATAAAGAAGATAGACAAAAGGTAATTGCCTTTGTTGAATATGGCACTAATCGAGAGATTGAAGATATTATTATATCGCCCGTCGCCACCAAAGATTACGAGAGTCTAAGCTCTTGGGAACCCGGCAATGTTGATGACAAATATTCATATCTGTTTTTGCCGAGAGTTGATGTAACAGAACTTCATAAAAAAAAGCCGACAGAAATTGTGGAGGGGCGAGAAATAAACATTGGGTATCGCAACCCGAAGAACCCAAACCCAAAAGATTTGGTTGCTAAAAATACGGAAGTAAAGAAAAAAGAAATACAAATCCCCGGCAATTTTAAGATTGTACGGCCGTCTGGAAATTAAATAATGGGTGGAACAGTAAAAAGAATAAGTCCCTGTGAGAAAAAGGGCGGCTCTAGGTGTGCTAAAAATGCGGAGCTTGTGCGAGGCTTATCAGAAATAATGGGCAGGCATAATAAGTTGGCCTTAGTGAGAGAATTGACTGATGGAAATAGAACTATCCCGAAGTGGGCGGCATCGGCTTCTAGAACAGTGCTGCCGGATGCCGCCCCCGTCAACTCTGCTGCTATTATTATAGACGACGATCCGACGTATGGTATCGACGGCGGCGATGCTAGTAGAGTATCCATTGTGGCCGGCGTCCACGGCCACCACCTTCGGGGTGATGTTCCAATCGACCACACCCGCCGCGAAGACTGGGATGCAGCCGGCGTTTATGTTGTACAAAAAGACGATCCACAAAACTTCTTAGCCTATGACGATAAGGGTCAGGTGGTCAACACCCTAGCTAACCCAGTCGCCGCGCTGGAAGTTGCTGGGCAGTTGAAGGCCCCAGTCGACAAACTTAAGTCACATGTAACTGCATATGCCGACACTGTACAGCTAGTTGCTAGAAACGGCGGCATAAATTTATATGCTGGTGGCATAGACCCAGAAACTTCTGTTGGCGTGGCGAACAGAGAGGCGCTGGGCATAAACCTGATTTATGGAAATAAGGTTGAAAGTGCCGACAGCGATGATCCTCATAGTTTGCAGCCAATGGTTAAGGGAGAATCTTTAGACAAGGTTTTATATGATATTGCAAATTTGTCTAAATCCGTTAACAGCACGCTGTTTGATGTTAATGTGCAACTAGTTCAGCTGCAGGTGGCTCTTGCTTTTCACACACATCCAGTCATAGCTTTTGGCCCGGGCTGGACGTTCCCTTCAGCGGATTTGGCCTTTTCTATTCTAGCATCCTCTCCGATGACGATAAAAAATCTATTAGCTAGCGTGTCCACTCAGATTAATGAGGTGCTTGGTCAATTCAACCGCTCAGAAATAACAACAGCATCTTATAAGAGCCGTTGGAATAAGGTAAATTAGGTTTAATAAATGACAGATCTTTGGCTCCTAGACAAAAATATGGACAAAGCTTGCAAGGGCAAGGCAGCTAACGACTTGCCTTGCTTGGAAAAGCAGGTTGAGTATTATTGTGCTGATATTCCCGAAGGGCGAACAGAATTTTCAAAGCAGAAATGTAGAGAATTAAAGCGGAGAGTTATAACTAAAAGGTTCGAAGAAGGATCAACAACAGAGCAAGAGTATAACCAGAGCATATCAGCCTTTATAAAAGAGACGGAAAACTATCTAGATGTTGCTAGAAGTGCGGTGGGGGCATACTCCAGTGCTCAAGTGCTTTGGAATCAGAAACTGGATACGTGGAACTCTCTTGTTGCTGCGTCAAATAAGAGCTTTCAGTGTCGTCAGTTAACGCCCGATCAGATAATGGCAGCACTGCAAGACGAAGAAGACGGTTGGTGGACAAGGATTATTCACGATTGGTGGTTGCCGATTCCTACGCACCTGAGCCTCGGCCTTGTCGAACCCGGCGCGAAAGTTGATGATCTCGTTTATGATAGATGTTCTAGTGAAATTTTTGAAGCCATTGGTACCATCGCCAACGACGGCCCATCGCCAACCGCGATATATGAACTTTGGGAACAACTAACAAAGACAAGAAGGATAATGGATTGTATTAATCCATATTTTACTAAGTTTTTTAATTTTGTTCCTTATACGTTTTATATTTCTCAACTGTTGACAAAATTAGCCGGCGATACTCTTTTGGCCATGGCCAGCTTACCAGAAGCCGAAAGAGAACAAATAGAAATAGAGACCCCCTGTGGTATGGAACAAATCGAGAGTCTTTTACAAAAAGGGGTTGACGGATATCGATTGCCACAAATTCCAGACTTTCCACATATTCCACCAATTCCTTACATAAAGATCCCCGGCATTATGGAAATTCTTGGGAATTTGATTATTGACTTGTTGTGTTATGCTATTTGCTCCCTTATGGAGCCTATGATGGCAATGGTGGCAGCGACGATGGAAGAACTTTTCCAAGAGGCAATGCAACTTACAACCCCAAGCAACGCTGACTTTTCTCTAGGCAAGCTACAAGAGACAAAGATGCCAGAGCTTAACAAAGTAGATTTAAGCACTGCGTTTTCGTCTGAGGTTTTAAGCACAGCTATAGAACAGGGCCTTGTATCAGAAGCTGCTACAATTAGTGAGATCCGCGAGTACATTTCTTATGTCACAAGAGCAAAAGCTGAACCCGATCAGCCGCCTCTTAGCAGTCTGACTTCGATCACGATGCGGAATGTTGTGTACCTGTTAATGGGTCGCGGTGACTGTAGGGTCTTTAATATTCTTATGTTGGTAGGGATGGACGAAGAGTCAACGACCGCATACATAAAAAAATATAACGATGCCCTAGAGGATATAAAATCGAAAGTGTCAGACGAGGCCACCGACGAATCAGATGACGAATATACAAAAATGATTATGAATGATGTAGAAACTTTTGAAACACTGGGCTTAATAGAGTCTGATAAAATATTAAAATTCTGGAAGTATTTGGGTGACAATTTAAACATCTTTGAAGTAATCGAGGAGTCTAAAAAAGATATTTGTATTCCGGATTTTTGTATAGAGAAGGACAGAAGAACAGTAGAAGATTTCATAGAGTTTAATAAGAATTTATGTAATCTTCTAAATCCTGAAGTGCTTATGCCGGATATTAATTTATCGACGCTGTTTGAGGCCATTCGGGTGGATAAGCCGCTAGTCGACTCAATCAAACAACAAACTGCCACTCTTTTCCAGCTATCTTCAGGTGTTATGGAAGTCGGCGCCGCCGACCCGATCGTGTATTCGACCAAAGAACTCGGTACCGGTAAAATAGTTGGATGCCAAGAAGGCGACCTGAAACTTGGCGCCGACAAGTGTGAATCGCGCCCCGTTGAATCTGGAATAAAAGAAAAAATTCAAAAGATTAGCGCCGCCAAGTTCGAAGAAGAGTTAAGTGATAAATATTTACAAAATATATCTCTTGCTGTGGATTTAACTAAGCTGAATACCGCGGATTATACGAGATATACCAACGACAGCATTAAAACGATGTATGATGAAAAAATGGCCGGCTTATCATTGAGAGATGTTGGCAAAGAGTTAGAAAGGTTTTCCAGCGCTCTCTCACTGTTAGGGATGGACAAAAATTACAGAGAAAATATGAGAGTGATAATGGGTGCGTCTAAAGATGAGGCTATTAAGGCTGTTAGGAATAAAGCAGAAGCAAGTAGGAAAGCCGCAACGGCCGCGGCCGAGGGGTAAAAATGGTAGGGTTCGATGCATATGCAAAAATTATACTGCAAATTGTTTTAGAAGAGAGAATTCGCTCATTTCTTCTACAATATTATCCACTTGGTTACATTAAACTGTATTATAATTACAAATCCTCTGACAAAACAGACTTTTCTTCTTTAATAGATGAGTGGTATGATGGCACTATACACCCAGATCCTAAACAGCAAGCCAAACTTAATAACAAACTAAAAAAACTTTTAGAAGAGAACACACTACACAAGCACTTGCCCGCCACGTCCGCATACACGATCGCCGCGGCCTTTGGGCCACCGGGTACAGAAGGGAGAGAAAATTCTAGAAAGCAAATTGTAGCGAATTTACAATCTGCTGTAAATTCTACAAAAACAGAGAAGGACAAGTATGCTCAAACGATCGCCGTTTGGGATAAATTTTGGGACGGAATGGGCGACGATCAAGATGTCCCACGCAAAGGCGAAAAGTTTCTTGAGCAGATCCCGGGTAAGGCCGGGAAAGGCGACCTCTACTTCAAAATGGATCACGGCCCGCTCCCGGGCTCAAAAACAATCGCATCAGGGGATAACTCTGATACAACTACTGGTGTTAGAGGAGAATACATTTTAGCCAACTTTTTCAAATTATCTCAGGACTTTTATAAAGCTACGGACGAGTTGGGAGAATGGGGCCCCGCCGGCACATATGCCAAGGCACAACGGCTGATGCCGAAGATTCCGACGAAAACACCGGGTTTATTAACTTTTTTGCCGTCTGGAGCCTCTGCATTAATTAGCTCCGGAGATAAATATGGAGTAGGAAATAAGGGACAAGACCCGATCTTTAAAGACAACCCAAACTGGGCATTAATCCGTTGCGGCATGACATGGCTTTTTTGGTACCTACCAGTGGAATATATACCCGACACAGGCCCAGAAGAGACCGAGATCCCCGCGAAGTATAACTGGTGGTCGGCTCAAGATAATGCCAAATTTGAAAAACCAAATCATCATCGAACAATGCGCGAGATTGTCCTTAAAGAGTTAACGGGCGACAACCACGCAGAAATAAATAAAAGAGTAAATTGGTGGCACAACAAGTGCAAAACAACACACGCCTATTATAAAACACGCGAATTACAAGAAAAAACGACGTTGGATAAGCACACGGATTGGCTGAAAATCATGAGTGCAGAGTTCGGCATCGAGGCAGACATCAGCGGGTTTATAGATCACTTGGGAGACGAGAGGCCCAACCACCGCTCAAAGATACAAAAATTATATTTTTTTGCAGCTTTGGCATTAGACGATTCAGCCGAAAGCAAAAAGAAGTGGGAAGAAATTAAAGAGAATATAATATGTCAAAACGAAATTAAGGAAAAAAAGGAAAGGGAAAAAGAAGAACTAGAGAAATCCGGCAACTTCGCCGCCGCAAAAGCAAAACAAAAAGAAATCGATCAGATACAAGACCAAATTGACGATATCGAAAAAGGTTCAGCGGAGCTTGGCGAATCGGCCATGAAAAAAATATTTGAAAAGTTTATTTTAAAAACTGTTAAAGACATAACTAATTATGTAGATATAGAGGAATTAAAGATCGATAAAGAAAAGCTGATGACTGCTGCCAAAAAAGCCGGCAAACAATTTCTCAAAGGGGATATAGAAAAGCTGTTGGATCCGGCCGGCAAAGAAGCAGCCAGCGAATTAAGGACTTATAATCAGACATTAGAAAGTATGATTTTTAATGTAATTGATTTGATAGAGGTATAAACAAGATGGCAGAAGGACTTTCATTAAAAATACCACTTCGCTATGATAAGAGCGACGGCCCGTATCAATTGACAAAAACTTTACCAGAAACGGTAAAGCAAAACTTTATCAATTTGATAATGACTGTCCCGGGCGAAAGGATAATGAACCCTGATTTCGGAGTCGGAGTGCATCAAATCTTGTTTGAAAACGAAAAAAGTGAAGTTGTGGAGCTATTTAAAGAGCGTCTTATAGATCAAACACAAAAGTATTTGCCTTTTATTAAAATAACGAATACCAAAATTGATCTAGTGGAACATACGATGAATATTGCGATAAGTTATTATATTTCAAGCTTAGGAATAAGCGAGGCCCTCTCGTTGAATATTGATAAAAAATAGGAATTTTAAAAGATGGCAAAAAAAACACCGCCAATTAGATATATTAACAGAGACTTTAATAGCATAAAAGAAGATCTGATCAAATATGCCAAGGTCTACTACCCCGACACTTATAAAGATTTCAATCAAGCATCATTCGGCGCACTGCTTTTTGATATGGTCGCTTATGTCGGTGACGTTCTGTCATTCTATTCCGATTACCAACTAAACGAGACTTTTATTGATACAGCAAATGAAACAAAAAACATTCTAAAATTAGCGAAACAGATGGGGTACAAATTGCCCGGTTCAATTTCTTCTACTGGAACGTGCGCTTTCTACGTTACAGTTCCAGCAGCAGCAACAGGACTACCCAACGAAGACAACATACCAACGCTGAAAGAGGGCTCTGTAATCAACTCAAACGGTGGCGCTTCGTTTATCTTGCAAGAAGATATTAATTTTGCTAGTTCAAACGCTAAAATAGTTGTCGGTGAGGTTGATTCCAACGGCGTACCTTCAAGCTATGCTTATAGGGCATATGGGAAAATAATCTCTGGTGTGTATGAGACAGAACTCATTACTGTACCTTCTTATAAGAAGTTCCTTCGTTTAAAGCTAACGGGGGAAAACATCACAGAAGTCATTTCAGTTTTTGATTCGGAGGGCCATGAGTTTTTCGAAGTAGAATATCTTTCACAAAACGTGGTTCAACGCGCCGTAAGAAATAGAACGGCCGCCGATAAGGAGACCGTGCCATATATCCTAAGAGATATGATCGTGCCGCGAAGGTTTACGTCTGAGCACACGATTAACGGCGACACGTTCCTGCAATTCGGATATGGATCTGCTAGCACATTAAAGAGCGATATGTTTCCAGAGCCCTCCTCGGCCGCCTTGAAACTAGATGGGAAAACATATTATACGGACGACTCTTTCGATCCAAGCGTTATAACCAAAACAGAAAAATTAGGAGTAAATCCAGCCGAAGGGATACTGACGGTAACTTATAGAAAAAACACATCTGGTATTTCTAATGTTCCTGTTGGTTCTCTAAACTCGGTATCTAACGCTATAATTGAATTTACCAGTAGCACCGTTGATTCCGGCGTTATATCTTCAATCCGCGACTCTTTACAAGTAACGAACGAAGAAGCAATATTAGGACAGACATCCCAACCCTCACCGGATGAAATTCGAATAAGGGCAAAAGACTCTTACTCGGCACAAAATAGAGCAGTAACAAAACAAGATTATTTAAGCCTAGTTTATAGAATGCCGGCGAAATTTGGTTCCATCAAAAGGGCGAACATGGTTCAAGATAAAAATTCTTTTAAAAGAAACCTAAATCTATATGTCATAGCAGAAGGCATCGACGGAAAACTTGCGTTTGGCTCATCCACACTGAAAGAGAACCTCAAGACTTGGCTAGCCCAATATAAAATGATTAATGATACGGTTGATATTTTAGACGGCAAAATAGCGAATTTTGGTATTAAGTTTGAAGTTGTCGGCGCCTTACATAAAAGTAAGTCAGAGATCATGTTAAAAGCTATGAACGCCGTAAAAGAAGAAATCATTAACAACAATTTTATAATGGGTCAACCGTTTTATATTTCGGAAATATACAAAGTTTTAAATGATCTGCCGGAAGTTGTAGATACCACCTCTGTTATCATCGTTAATAAGACGGGCACTGCATATAGCACCGCTGGCTATGATGTAGAATCAAATACGACCAAAGATGGAAGATTCATAAAAGTGCCAGAAAATGTAATACTAGAAGTGAAGTTCCCAGAACAAGATATAACAGGAGTGGTTAAGTAATGGCAGTTAAAAGATTCTTGGCTAATAAGAATACAACAATAACAAACGCTTATAAACAAAACATGTCGACGAGGGCCACCTCTTCAAACATGGGAAGCTCGGATGTTTTGGAGGTTTATAGCATTTATGGTCAAGCATCGACCTCTTCTTCTGAACAATCTAGGGTCTTAGTTAATTTCTCAATGACCGAGTTGGCAGCTTCACGAAGTGCCGGCACCGTACCTGCATCAGGAAGCGTAAGCTGGTTTCTACGAATGTACAACGCAGAACACTCAGAAACTTTGCCCATCGACTACACAATACAAATTAATGCAATAACCAAAAGTTGGGACGCGGGCTATGGTTTAGACATGGAAGAGTTCAGTGACTTGGGGTGGCCATATGGTATTGGCACGACATGGGAATACGCCGCCTCTGGCTCAACTTGGGAAACTCAGGGCGCTGATTTTTTTACTGGTAGTGCCGGCGTATATGATTATACCGCCTCGTTTGGATCCGCTGGTACCGAAGACATAGAGCTTGACGTTTCAAACCTTGTTGAGGATTGGCTGTCTGATGCGGCCGCCCTTAAGGGTGATCACGGCTTTGGTATTAGAATAGCACCCGCAACAGCATCGCTTTCGAAATCGTTTTATACTAAAAGGTTCTTCGCGAAAGGCTCGGAGTTCTTTTTTAAGCGACCAGTTCTAGAGGCTCGCTGGGATGATTCAAAGAAAGATCATTCTGGAAGGTTTTATTTAAGCAGTTCTTTATTACCGGCTGCAGATAATATAAATACAATTTATTTATATAATGTTGTGAAGGGGGAGCTTAAAAATGTTCCCAATCTTGCGGCCACTGGAGAAATTTGGGTTAGCCTATATTCAGGCTCTGCAACCAATGCATCGCCATCTGGAAGCCGGCTTAAATTACCGGCTGGCGGCGGCGTTGTTACAGATGGCCATCAAATCGTCACGGGCGGATATGTTTCTACGGGTATTTATTCAGCTTCTTTTGCGTATGCCAGTAGTTCTATTACTGTAATTTATCCTGTTTGGCATAGCAGTTCAACAGAGTACCACACCGGGTCAGCAACAGTGGTTAAGACGTTTAAGTCGTCAAACTATAATTTAAAGCCGCTTCACGTATCAAAAATAACCAACCTTAAGTCAAGTTACTCGGCTATTGAGACAGCTAGGTTCAGACTTCACATCCGTGAAAAAGATTGGAATCCAACTATTTATAGCAAGGCATCAACAGACATTGAAAATAAGGTAATCGAGGATGCTTACTATAAGGTGCTGAGAGTTGTAGACGATTACGAAGTAATTGGCTATGGAACAGGAAGCATAAACCACACTCGATTATCATACGATATTTCTGGGAGCTATTTTGATTTAGAAATGAACATGTTTGAAACTGATTATATGTATGGAATTAAACTTATATACAAAATTAATGGTGAATATGCAGAACAATCAGAAGTCTTTAAATTCCGGGTAGAGTAATGGGGTCTAAAAAGTATTTTGACAAACAGAAGCAGGGGCAAAATTCTAGAGGGCTGTCAAAAAAGACAGTAGCTCAGTTTGCTGAAAATGTCGAATCTCAAAGATATGTTGAGGAATATTCCCGTTCAAAGGAACAGTTTATTCCAGACTATGATTATGGGAAGCCCGAGAACTTTGCAAAGTATGGCTTAGCAACTCAATATTATGCCGACGCCCTTAGCAGAATATATAATCAATATCCGTATGATGGCTCTAAGGCAGAACAGTTAGAATTTTATAACAACTTTACCCCTCTAGAGAAATATATCTTTGATGAGAGATATCCAAGAACTACTGGCTATGCTTTGTTTTCGCCCTCTGGGTGGGGCACTGCTACAGCGCTTGGCAACCCAGCTACAAAAGAATATATTACATTTTATGGTAATCGCGCCGATAACATTTATAAGACGGGCAGTGAACAACTTAACAACTTAAAGATTGACTACAGCGGCAGCGGGAACACAATCGAGTTTTGGCTCAAAAAGGATGGCTGGACAAACCCAAGTAGCGTAACACGCTATGAGACAATCTTTGATTTAAGAACAACAGCTTCGGTTGCTAACGCCGGCCACAGGCAGTTTGAGATTTTCTTAGATGGAAACACTTCAACTACTAAAACTAAGATAAATGTTTTAGATTTTGCGGACGGCACAACCGTTGGTGGCAAACATGCTATTATAAATGCCAGTTTAGACACTGGGTTGTCAAATATTGCCGACAGCAAGTGGCACCACTATGCGATTGTGGTCAAAGCCGACGCCGCTAGTTTCATCACCTCTTCGCTTTATGTTGATGGAAGACACACCGATTCAAACATAACCAGTTCTTATGGCACTGGCTCCTTTGATAATTGGGCCGGATCCGACGACCCCGGGGCACAAACAGCTATAGCCACTATCGGTGGGCACGCCGCGGCCCGCATCGGCGCCGCCGGAACTTATGGCACAGGTTGGTTCAAGCTAACGGGGTCTATTGACGAGTTTAGATTCTGGAAGACAGCTAGAACTGGAGAGGACATCGGCAGAAACTATTTCGCACCAGTCTATGGCGGAACAAATACTGATTTAGTAAAATATTATCACAGTAGCAGCGTAGATTATAATAAAGTCGATTTGGGAGTTTACTTCAAGTTTAACGAGGGAATCATAGGAGATTCAGCGACCGACGCAACGGTGTTGGATTATTCTGGTAGGGTTTCAAATGGAACGTGGACTGGATATTCTTCAAACTCTAGGAGTACAAGTTCGGCGATCGTAGAATCTGGAATTGCCGAATTCGAAAGTTTAGATCCAATAATGTATGGATCCCACAGCGATGTAACGGCTTTAACAGCAGAGTTGGAAGTTTCCGGCTCAGAACACGATATGATAAATGTTGCTTCGTTGTACAACTCAGTTCCACAGTGGATCCGAGAAGAGGACGAAAGCGGCAACGAACTAAAGAAGCTAACTCAGGTCGTGGGCAGTTACTTAGATACTTTATATGGCCAGATTTCTTATTTCACAAATCTTAAAGAAACTTCGTATATAACCGGCTCTGCAAAACAAAGCACCACCATTTCGAAAGATCTTTTACGATCACAGGGGTTTGAAGTATCTGATATCTTCATCGACGCAGATATTTTAAAGGAAGTGTTCTCTAGAGATAGCAAGCGTGTTTATGAAGAGAAGCTTGAAAATGTTAAAAATCTGGTTTATAAAAACATTTATAACAACTTAACGTTTATTAACAAGTCAAAAGGTACAGAAAAAGCATTTAGGAATCTATTTCGGTGTTTCGGAACGGACGATGAGCTTTTCAAGCTAAATATTTATACTAGCAACGCTGAACACGAGATAGAGAGCGGTTACGAAACGACCTCAACAAAACGTCGCGCCATCGACTTTTCCGGAATTAAAAGAATAGCAGACCGGGAAGCCACCGTGTATCAACACCCGGCTTCTGGTACTGGCGACTTTGGTTATATAAGTGGGTCTTATGGTGATCGGGACATCCCAGTTACAGTCGAGGCACAGGTTCTATTTCCAAAGTTCCCAAAAATGGGCGACTACGCTGCTGTAGACAGGCTTAGTGAATCTTCTTTGTTTGGTTGCCACAAAGTGGATCACGCATCAGATAGCGACTCTACAAGCTTTTCCGGCGTTGATAGAGATTTTATGGTGTCTGCTGTAAAAGTAGATGAAGACAGGACTTATTTTAAGTTGTCTTCCACGGCCGGCTTTTTTCCGACATTGACATCATCAGTTTTTTATGATGTATATGATAACTCTGTGTGGAACTTTGCGGTCAGAATCCGACCAGAACAATACCCATGGTCTTCATATTTAACTGCGTCGTTGACATCCTCTGTTGAACTCTACGGTGTAAATGTAGATCACGGTGTTATTGCGAATGAATTTTTGGCCACTGGCACAATGGCAATGACGGGTACAACCAAGTCGTCAGTTTTATTCACCACTGCGATGAATAAGAAGTTTTTTGTTGGCGCCCATCGCACTAATTTTAATGGCACAGTTTTAACAAAATCTGATGTTCGTCTTTTATCTTTTAGATACTGGGGAGATTATTTGACGGACAGTGAAATAACATATCATGCGAAAGACCCCGCTAACTTTGGTAGAGAAAACCCGGGACAAAATAGTCACGTCTGGGAAGGTAACATCGGTTTCTTGCACGTTCCAAACATCGATACTTTGGCATTACATTGGGATTTTGATACCATATCTTCTAGCGCCACCGATGGCACTTTTGTTGTAGATGACATAACTTCTGGTTCGACTGTCGCCAATGCGACAGGGAATCAAAGATACAACGTTGGAAACTACAGCCAAACTATTAAGAATTCACACCCCGGTAAGGGATACGGCTTCAGTGAAAGCTCTAGTGATGTCTACACAGTAGAATATATTCCGACTGCTCGTATAACCCCACCAGAGAATCTGCTTTCTTCGAAGATGATTCAAATATTATCCACAGACGACGAAGCTTTGCCGAGATCCTCACGGCCGTCAAAGAACTTCTTTGCTATAGAAGCAAGCATGTATGATGTCATCTCTAGAAAGATATTGAACTTCTTTTCGTCAATCGATGATTTTAATAACCAAATTGGCGCGCCAATTCATAAATATCGTGAAAGATATAAAGGGCTAGAAAAATTAAGACAGCTATTCTTTGAGCGGGTCAGTGCGACACCGGATGTTGACAAGTTTGTCAACCTCTACAAGTGGTTAGACAGCGCTGTAGAGTCTGTGTTGGTTAACTTAGTGCCGGCATCTGCGGAAGTCTCCGAAGACGTAAGAACGATCATTGAGAGTCATATTTTAGAAAGAAACAAATATCGCCACAAGTTCGCAACGGCCAAAGAGTTTGTTAAAGTTGACAACAACAATAAACTGCGTATGGTTCAAGAGGGCGAGGCTGAATCTTCATATGATTATGATCAACTTTATACTGCTCCAATGCATCCGACATATGAGCCAACTGCACCCAATGCTGCTGGTATCAATGCCCGGGCAGTGGTGGTGCATCGTCCATATTATCGTTCTTCGATAGCACCGACCTATTATGAAATAAGAACTCCTCCAACCATAGGTTCAGACGGCTACCCAACTGATGAATCTGAAAGCGCTGTGTGGTGGAAATATAAAGCAGAAAGAGATCGTGGCATCTTTTCTAAAGCATCTCCGACAGTATCAGAGAGATCGGCCGCTAACACAAGAACTCAGCTTTGGTACAACAACAAAATTGCGGCCATTTCACGCTCAGCAATGCCGGTTGTTGATTTAGAAGCTGAAGAACAGACATACGCAGCAGGGGTGAATGATAAAAGAAATCACATTTGGGATTATTATCGCAAGATAGTCAATCATGTAGATACCGGTACTCCGATGTTAAGCGCAACAATAAACATTGATGCCCTTAGTGCAGTGGGACAACCCTTTGTCCACGATCAGTCGCTTACGGGTGGCTTAAGGAAGTATCCATACAAGGTACAGGGAATCGTCCAAGGCACTACCACCACTTTGGACAGCAAATTTAATGAAAACAAATTACCATTCAGTGTTATAAGCTCCAGTGTAAGCGGCGGCTATCAGGGCAGGTTTGTGGCAAACGACACAACCTATGCGGTAGAAGACATACATCACGACATATACGCACCAGTTTATGAAATTCCTATGCAGGGTCCGTTTGCAGAAGAGAACGCCGGCGGCAATATGTACAGGCACGGGAACTTGTTGGTAACTCAATCGGCAATTGCAGAGCCCAGCGGAAGAAGAGAGGGTTATAAAGTAACTTACCCGAATGCCTCAATGGATCCAAACTCGATATCGGTTGTTTCTGCTGTTACTCCGGGCGAGTCTGATCGGCCAAGGGGCGACTATACGAGGGGCAACATATCAAAAGCTCCGGTTATCATTAAAAACATTTTGCCCACATCCTTCTTTTCAACTAGCAAAACTGGAACGACACAACAATATGTACAAATTGGAAATTATGTTCAAGACTACGAGGTTGTACATCTAAGCGGCAGAAGTGAAAACAATAGATATTTTAGACTTGTTTCGGGCACCCAACCGACCGAGAAAGATTCGTTTATTGGGCCAACCGCGCAGCCTTTTAAAGAGTTCGCGTTACCAGTCCGCTCAACCGGAAGCAATAAGTTTGTTTTTGTTAACAAATTTTCAAATCGCACCGGTATTGAAGGAGAATCAGAAGCATTTTTAGATTGGCAGTCTGGTGAATACTCACCTTATAATGCGATGCCTTATCAAAATTTAGTTGTAAAAACTGGGCTAAACACATTGTGGTCACGACCAACAAATCGTTTTGGCAGAGACTCACATTTTATAAACAACCAATCGTTCCACAAAACCCACAGAAATACGGTTGAAAGACCGGCACTGGCTGCACAGTCTAGCTCGCTAGAGGTCACAAACTCAGCTAGCCCAGTACAAGTGAAGGACAATATGTGGGTGAGCCACCAGATTCCACAGTCTGAAATAAATTACAAGTGGATCAATGATTCATTCTTGTTCGTGAGAACGGGTCAAGGCCCGGGCGCGTGGGCGCCTAGGGTTTTTAACGATAGTTTCGCCGTGAATTCTTCTGGTGAGCCGAAAGTCACGGACATTAAATACCTGCCTTTGTTGGGTTTTAATCATTCAACCGGATCGGAAGCTATAATGTTTGTGAGCGCCAGCGATGTTGGGTTCATAGGCGGCGATTTCTGGGGTTACAACAAGAACTATGTCGATTCTACATATCCGGCGAACGCCGACCAAGTTATGGGTGTTGATTTTGTCGGAATGAACGTAGCAATATACGAACCAATAACTTCTTCTACAAATACTTTAGGCTTCCCACAAGGAATATACCCCGGGGCACTCTACTATGCGAATTATAATAAAGCTTTTAATTTGATTTCTGATGGATTTTTAAAAAACCGGATTGCCGCGGAATACGATGTTAATTTTACAAACGCATTGTTTTTGCATCGCAACGGCCCATACGGCTGGCCCACTTGGAAGCAAATAAGAACTGCTGAACATCCAGTCGTGCGCCATCATATAAACAATAATATTTATGAGTCAAAGAAAACAGTATATGATAACGCAAGAAAGACATATGTAACGGAATCTTCTAGAATAATACAATCCCCAGTTACAGCAAAACATAAACCAATTATGCATAATCTAGCTACGTCGATGATTAAGTATGAGTTCGGAAACAACAAACACTACTTTGCTGAAGTTTACGACTTGGCCAAAAATAGAATTATAGATTACCACGAAGACTTTAATGTTTATAAAAAAGGTTTGAAAAATACAATGCTGTATCGTTCGACACGCGGGAAAGACTGGGAGACTGTCAGATATTCAGAAGTTGTGTACCCTAGAGATGAGAATGTTTTCAAATCCATTATTAGAAATAAGCCAAATTATGTTCAGCGCTGGAATGATAATTTGGCAGAGAGGCAAGCTCTGGGCGCCGCCGGAAGGCTTCCTCAGAGCCAAGGTACTACCGATCTTATTAGTTTTTGGCAAATGGACGTTAATAACAACGCCGCCACGTTTGATTTGTCTGGTGAATTAATGCAGTTTGATAATAGCTCAGTGATGCCTAGTATGAGCTTCGGATTCCCCGCGTATAATTGGCTCCCCTCCCACACTGATGCTTCAAGCTACGTCTATGCTCGATATGGCAGAAATTATTGTGACTGCCGCCCAACAAACCAAGTGCAAGTTCAAGCCGGCACCGGAGCTTTTTATAATTCTTATGAGAAATACGCCGCAGACATTAAGTCTATAGGGCAGGACTATTCTATAGTTCCTGATTTTACAATCTCAGATTACGTTCGAAATGTTATAACGAATTATGATGGCGACTTCTACCAAGATATTTATAGATTAAAAATGACCGGCGCGTATGGCACCAGAACCACACAAAGTGTTGATCTCCGCGGCACACTTACTAGTGAAGTCCCGTATACAGATGGTGAATTTTTTGAAAAATTATCACACACAGATATAGTAACACATCTGGGAGAGCTTAAGGGTGAGTTGGGAGAGCCAGATTCAATTAGTATTAAGATGTCGGGTATTTTAAAGCTATTACCTGTCGATGGGTTTTATCCAGCGCAAAGAACAATACAACTGGCTAAAGAGTTTAAAGAGTCATATTTTTCCGGATCAGAAGGTAGACTGTCTAGTAAATCTGCTTGGCGCACAGCTTTAAGACCATTTTATAATCCCGGCATTATGTATAATACAATAAAAACTGGCGTTGCCGTTGATTATCCAATAATCGATGAAGAGTCTGATAGTAATCGCGTTGCAACAAGTTCAAACACCGCTGAATATACAAAAAGACTACCGTTTGAAGCAATTATTGAGCCTTCCACATATACTCGCAAAATTAAAGGGCCCTCGTCTTTGGTCGAGCCCCAAGACTTAAGACTGTTTGACTGGGATCCGGATCAGGGTATGACGCGGACTTATTCTGCCAGCTTAGGCGGGACAGACGGAGTATATGAAAAGGCGTCTCATAACTTTTTTGCAGAATCTGTTAATTTCTTTGTTAGCGACTTAACTAATCTTTCTTCGACACCAGAGGAAGAGTGGAGCTTTAAAGAACAAAAAGTTGGTAAAATCTGGACTATGGATGTTGTTGTAGACAAAAGTACTAATTTTACAATGCACGACGCAGTTGGATATTTTGGGCACAAACCTTATAAGCATCATACGCCGGCATGGTACCCACTAAAGACTGGGACTTCATATACAAATGACGGTTCAAACAACTGGTGGATGTATGTTACTGGTAATGTTGCCGCTTGTTCTGGAACGGTCAAGATTCCGCCCAGCGCCGCTCACGCAAAGAATTCAGCCATAGCAACGATTAAGTTTGATCCTACAAACATTTATAATATGGATCCAGAGAAATTCTTTTCTGGTAAGTTCACTTTTGAAGACATTGTTGCAAACAGCACCCTTTCTTTCAAAAATCAAGATAGGACGGATCAATATACTGTATTCGGCATTAGTTCTGGAGGTATGGCACTTTCTGCTAGCTTGAATTTGTTTCAAAAAGATAAGGAAAAGCGATGGACAATTTCAACCAAATATGAGACGCCTATTTTGAATTTTGCCAATGTCGATGCTCTTGCCACCAAGGCCGGTGGCTCAAGTAGTTTCACCGGCAACGGCTCGACAGGCGGCGATCCATATCGAGGAATGTGGCATCAATACGGCTTGCAGTGTACTGGAAGCGAGGGGTTGTGGTTGAGAGTTGCGGATTCACAATTAACGATCGCCCAGAAATCTATGACGGGTTCACTGTTAGATGCTTGTGGCTTCTCTAATGAAAAGAAAAAAATAGGGCAGATTAAGCCGCAAAAAGAATTGAGAGAGGCTGTGGTTGCTATTCCATTTTATTATGATGAAGATGACAAAGAGCAATTCTTTGATTTGCCATTAGAACAATTTGAGCAAGCATATTCTGATATTGCGCAGGCAACAGCAGCCCAGTCAACTGTTAAGAAAAAGGGAGAAGAATATGTCTTGACGGTGGAAAATTCAATTGCTGACATGATTTTCAAGATGCGCAGATATAATTTAATACCTCAGTATGATTTCGTAAGAGTCAGAGATAAAGCAACTACCCCGCTAAATAGCAAAAAGCAATATGAACCAGCCATGGCCCCGTTTGCTATGTATATTTTTGAATTTTCTAACATTCTATCGAAGACGGATCTACAAAAGATGTGGCAGGGGGTTTTACCAGAGATCGGCAAGACTGCTCAGAAACAAGAAATAACTTTATCGCACGAACTTAAGGACGGAGAACTTCTTAGTAAGTCAGTTTTTGAAGAGCAGGGGCTTGAGGGTGGAAAGATACCAGAAGATATAAGGTGGAAAATATTTAAAATTAAAAGAAGAGCGGCTAATAATTACTTTGAAATGCTTGAGCAAAAATTAAACTTACCTGAAAATGTTGCCAAAAGCAGAGGCAAGTTATTAAGTGCTGAATATGGTGCCAACTGGCCTTACGACTATTGCTCTTTGGTTGAGTTTGGCAAACTTGAGACTTCATTTGATTTTAACAGAGAAGAAAAAGAGAAGAAAGAAGAAGAAAGAATAGAGGAAGAGAGAACAGAAGAGTTGGTTTTGATAGACGACTCTATAAGCCAACGCGATCGTGAGGGCCTAGCTAACACTATAAGAGAGAAAAGATCTAGCACAACTGCAACAATCATGGCCTCCTCGACCGGACGCCCCGTCCCTCATTCACACGAGATTCGAATTGATGCATCTGGCCATGGTATAGCGTTGTTAAAGTGTAGCCCCGAGTCTGATAGAGTTTGTCATGAACACGAGATTGTAGATTTTAGAGTTGTGGAGGCACAAAGCGATTGTTACCCAGAGTGTCGAGAATATTATGGCACCACCGGCATCGCTCCCCACACTCACGAAATTACGCTAAGCGAAGAGAACATTGATCAAGGATCTCTGGCAATTGAGAACCCTAGGCGTCTTCGGCCAACCATTCGCCGTGAAGAAATAGCAGTAGCGCTGGAACGGCCCGTTTCGCCCTCATCACGGCCTGCACAGCCGCCGGCACGCCAAAGGGCCACAGACTCGGTACAACCCTCGCGCCGGCCCACAGAGCCTCTTCCTGCTCGCCAAGCACCGCCCGCAGCGCGAGAGCAAACGCCGCCGACCGAGCGGACCACCAGAGACACCGAAGATGGCGGCAGGGGTGGCAACGACGGCGGTAGGGGTAGATACTAATGACTTTTTTCAATAAAAAAGAGGAAGTTATTGATTTAGTGCTGACGCGCCTAGGCCGTGAAGAAATAGCAGTAGCGCTGGAACGGCCCGTTGCGCCCTCATCACGGCGTGCACAGCCGCTAGCGCGGCAAAGGGCCACAGACTCGGTACAACCCTCACGACGGGCTGCAGAGCCTCTTCCTGCTCGCCAAGCAACGGCTGCAGCCCGAGAGCAAGACGCGTCTAGCGAACGAATCACCAGAGACGCCGAAGATAGCGACCGCGACGATGGTAGGGGTAGATACTAATGACTTTTTTCAATAAAAAAGAGGAAGTTATTGATTTAGTGCTGACGCGCCTAGGCCGTGAAAAACTAGCAGTTGGTGAATTCAGGCCAACTCACTATGATTTTTTTGATGACGAAATAGTATACGACATTAAAACGCTACCGTCTGCGCCTTCTATAGTAGAATTACAGAATGAGATTACAAATAGAATAAAAACAGTTCCAACCCTAAAGAATCAAACGGGTTATCAGGGTTCTAAGAAAGTTACTGATCACTTCACCCGCGCACCATTTCTATTTAAGTCACTTGGGGACTCCTCTGTTTTTAATGAAGAGAAGCCGGCGTGGGATGTCCAAGTACGTCAAGGGAGGATATCTGGTTCAGTTGACTTTACTCCGTTAGAATTCCCAGCTTCATCGGCGAACTCTTTAGGGGCGTTTTCACAGGAAAAGATCCCGCAGCTAGATGTTGTGTGTGAATATTCTTTCACACGAACGGAATTTAAAGATCACCCCGGGAAATATCAACTGTGGTTGCGAAAAACATCCGATGATATTTTATTAGAAATAGAAGAAGAAAATACAGAAAGCACCGACGACAATTTTATTATTGAAGTTTTTGAATATGAAAAGGATGGAGCCGGTAATATAATCGACGCGATCCCATTGAAATTTTCCGAAGAGGAATTAAACACTGGAGTTGTCGAGTATTACTTTGATATAACGACCGACGCCGATGCTGAAGAAACATTAGAAATAAAATATGTTGATCAGCCGCTGAAAAAGACAGTAGAGGTTGACAAATGCGATTCTACACTAGAGTCATCATGTGCAAGAGAAAAGATTAAACAATTGAAAGCCGAAATTAGCAAGCTTAAAAGCGAAAAGTTCACCGCATCAGCCGCCGGCGAAAAGACCATTAAAGCCGCTCAAGCCGCTGCCCAGAAAGCTGTTAAAGATCTTGAGGCCGCCACCACCGTCGCCGGCGCCAAAAAGGCGGGCGAAGCCTTGAAGGAAATTAAAAAAGATGCTGACGAAGCCATTAAAGGTACCGTCAAAAATGGCGGTCTCTGCGCAGACCACGGCTTTGGCGGCGTCACAAACGTCGGCACGCCTAACAATGAGAAGTGCAAGTCCGGAAACTGTCAAAAGCCCGCGGGCCATAAAACGTGGATTTGTGTAGGTAAAGATTGCCCTGATTGTGGCCTCACTGGCGATTATTGTGGAAACAACAATGAGTGTAAGTCTAACAAGTGTGCTCCGACAGAAGGTACAAAAAAGAAATGTGTATGACACCACAGGCCCGCAACGCCACCGGGACGCTCCGCGCCAGAACGGGTGCACAACTAGGAAATATGTAAATGTCAAAAGAACTTTCCCGCCTTCGTGAAACAGCTTATTCAAAGCTGCACCACTCCTATGATCAAAAGAATAAGGAGGCGTTTTTGTTTTTCGCAGTAGATCCAACGGCTTTTAATTATCAGGGTTACAACATAGCCAGCCTGTTCAGCGCAAAGATGCTGAAATATGTTAGAGACATTCCATTCGGCACCCGCAATTCTACGCCAACGGAGGTCGAACTTGCTGCAGTATCCTTTGGTAATTTGGCGCTAGCTTCCGAGGCTAGCAATTTACTATTCTTTACCGGCAGAGACTCCTTGATCCAAGAGGGTATTAAATATGATTATAAAATTATATTAACATTTATTATGGCCGATATAAAAGATACGGTGAAAAGTGATTATGAAAAGCCTAAATTAGCTCGTAATGCCGGCTCTTTTTCCACCAACATGCATCGTGTAAGTCATTTTATGCCAACCATTAAATACGAAAAGGGCATTGCAATTCCGGAATTTTCAGGTTTAGAGGTCAGGTTTGGCAATTTTAAAGCAACAACGGCCACCAACGTGTTGAAATACATTTCAAGCGCCTTTGATAATTTTTTGTTAGATAAAAAGACTGAACTGCATTTAAAGCACACCAAGTTTAAGAGGGTATCCGAGTTTAAAAAACAAAAGTATGATAGCACAACCGTCGATCTTGGTGGCCTTAAGTCAACAGCGACAACTTCAGGCAAGAGAGGACAGGGCGAATATAGTGCTAAAAATTATGTAAAGGTTCATACAGTTAAGTCTAAGCAACTAGTTAAGTTAGAGTATCTTCATAGTTATGGTGAAACCCTCATAGACAATTATCTTTCCGCCATTTCAGAAGAATGGCAGCCGCTCACAACAGATGTGGTTAATAATATTGCAGGCGACAAAAACATTTTAGTTAGAGTTAAGAATCCCGGCAATATAAGCGATAGATACTTTTTTGTCAGTGGCGGCTCGGCCGAACTCGCGGAAACTGAAGGGGTGGTGTTGTAATGACTGCATTCGGGGGCGCGCAAGGGATTTGGAAGGAGCCGCATGTAGCAAGTGTGATCAAACTTGAAATTGTTGGTTTGGATGATGATTTAAAATTTACATCAGTAGTTTCGGCTGATGGGACACACGGAATAAGGCACGATAAAAATCTAAATGAAAAGGCCATGGCCGGCAAGCCTTCAGAACTTGCTGCAGCCATCGAGGATAACAGGACTCCGATTATAACGACAATTTTAGGAAATAGATACGAAGTCAGAATAACTTTGAAAAACGAAGGCTCAGCCCCATGGAAAAAAGGAGAGGTGTGGCTTGTAGGCTCTAGAAACCCTAAAACATGGGCCCAACGTGCGTGGGACACGGGTGTACCAACTGTCGAAGATTATTGGAAACCTCTTAAAGCTGAAGAGGGGTTAAAGGATTTTCCAGACGGCAAATCTTATTGGACTGGAGAGGCGCTCTGGCCTCCTCCGGTTAAGTGGCTATGCACGCCGCCCGCGAAGCCAGCCGCCAAAAATACTAATAAAATAGCGCCGAAGGTCAAGTGTAAGTTTGTAGCCGGCGGCTACGACCGGGCCTCGCAGCAACTGTACGGCGGCTACGGCGATTATTACCGCGGCGCAACGGATTTAATTAGAAGAGCCAACAATGGTAACGAGAAAATAGGAATAAAAGGAACGGCATCCGGCATTGTAGTTCCCGGCAAAACACATACATTCAAATTTATTATTAGGATGCCAGACGGCCCAACAACCTTTAATACTGAGTGGCAGAGCGCTTCCTCCGTTGGTACTCATCCGGACACATCTCTGCGGCCGCAACTACTAATGGCACAATTTGCCCTGAGAGTCCCGTCTACAAGTGTTACCGCGGTCTTTGGCAAGCCTTTGAATCTCCCGTGGCGCTATATTGATATAGATACGCATATGGCAAAGAACGGTCAGAAAGATCCGTCGACAAGCTTGGGCGATAATAGCACGGTTGTTTCACCACAAGAAAAATACAACGCAGCAACTAAAAATCCAATACAGTTTGTAATGACTCCGGTTTTCCCTCCTCCCCCCGGCGCCAACTTCGGCAAGAGCGTACCTAATTTAAAAGCCGGCAAGCCCAAGGCGCCATCAAAAGGGGCGGCCCCCGAGTGCGACTCGAAAAGAACACCCTATTGGAATGAAAAAGACCCTGATTCGAAAAAGCATAAATGGGAATGTGTTTGCAAGCCCGGGCTTAAGAAAAGCAATGGCAAGTGTGTTTGTAGTTTGCAGGGTTATGAGTTTAATCCTAGTTTGAATAATGGCTTGGGAAAATGTGAATGCCCCAAGGGGACTCACCTAACAGAGGGATCCCACCCGAATGTAAAGTGTGTAAAACTATCCGACGTTGTTGAAGATGTAAAGTGCGATCCGATAACTCGCAATTCAATTACAATTGGCAAAAGTGAACATTTTGTTTGGCCAGATTGCGAAGCTGCCGCCATCAAACTAGGCGATCTCGTTGGCAAGAACCATTTAATGTGCAAGCCAGCCGACCCCTGCAAGAAAGGCACCAAATGCGGCCAGTGCGTTGTAGCAACGGCGAAAAGCACAAATAAGGTGGTTTTCAACAAAAACTACCCTCTTGGGCCGGATGGCCAGCCATTAGTTTCTGATAACGCCGCCGCCGAAAACGACCCTGCTTTAAAAGAAATCAATGAAGAACTGCAAGCTACCTCAAAGTGCGCAGCAAAAAATGCATCAGGTACCGGCTTCAAATATGACGGCAAGCCTTGTACGACCAGCTTGGCGCCCGACTTCGGATTTGGCCAAGTCTGCGGTGGCGGAAAATGCGGCGCAGATAATCCAAAGTCGAGTTTCAAGTTCGACACGCCCAGCTTTAGCGGGATTGGCTACAATGATTACTTTTTAACTCCGGAAACGGTTATCACGCAGACCGGAATTGAAAACAAAGATATCATAAGAGTATTATTAAACACCGTGTGGAGACAGGCAACCCAGAGCCTCTCTGGGTTTGGTAAGCCCTTGCCTAGCAAATATAGGGCCTCAAAAATCCACCAGAAGTGGGCACTCAATAAAACTTCGAAGCAGTCGTTTATGTCATATTATCTAGCTAGTATGAGACAGTCAAAGTTTTTTGCACCGCTTGATGATAAAACAATTGCAAAAATGGGCGCTTTTGATGAGCTAAGCAGAGTTGTCGAGTTGTATGAGGAAAAAACTAAGACGGGAGAAGTTTCTTATCGTATATCCTTTGGCGCCTCTGCCACAGAAACTGGGTTACTGGACGATGATGCCGAGACAACAATTAACAAATTAAGTCGAATACTTAGCTTAAGTGGCGACGAAATCGCACCCGGTGCCACGTCTGGCTTCGGCGAAATATTTATTAAAAATATAATTGAGGGCCTTGATTCAACAATAAAGGCTGACAAACAATTCGAAGATTTTAACTTCAATTTAAGGCCACTAACTTTACCGCACGGCCATCATGATATCAAGCTAAAGAAAATGGACATACGCCCGAATTACTATTATTATTCGCGAGCATGCGATGAAATGGACAAGAAGAAGGATGAGACATCTCTTTATTTTGCTTATAAGGGCGGCGTAGATCCAAAGAAGATGCCCGCCGGCGGTTTGAGATGTGACTCACCCGGGATCTCCGCTTGGGACACAGGGAAAAAGATTCTTTTCAAGCAGCAGATTTTAAATATGCTTACCAAAGAGGCAGACGATCGGCTTCTCGACAATTATCCGATGGATGTTAAGATTTCAATTCCGACAGCCGGCGCTTGGCCAGACAAAAAGATTTCACATCAACAGATAAACAAAGAGGCGGAAGGCCCCGTCAAAAAGATTTTAGGAAAAGGCGCCTTGGCAGTACTCGAAGAGAAGGAGTTGCTGCTCAAGAAGTTTATGTCGTATTATAGCCATGAAAAGATAAGTGATGATGCCCGGGCGAAATCTTATTATCGCGCCACCCTCCGCACTGCCACCGAGAAGGTTTCTTTAAGATACATCGACTCTAATAACGATAGTACCGGATATGAGGGCCAAGAGCCAATTGATGAAAAGGGAGTTGTTACGTTTTCACCAGCCGCTTTGTGGGATTCGGATGTGCTCACCGCCACCCCAGACGATGCTATTAATGCAGTTGACGCTGCTTTCAGCGTAACATGGCCGACCACCACCGTAATACACTTTTTTCAGGGGGAAAATTGGTACCAATCGACTGGAGCTACAGGCACCTCTGCGCGCACCATCGACGCTGGCTTTCCAAAAAAGATATCAAAACACTGGCCGGCGACACCAAACGCGTCTGGCCCGGGCTTCGGTGCGAACCCCAAGGGAACAATACCAAACGATCCAGACGCAGCCTTACACATACCACCGGGGATGGTAAGTTCAGATGATCTTTCAAATCCAATTCTTTTCTTTAAAGGCTTAAAAATGTGGGTTTACGAATATGATATGGACAAGATTGTTTGGAGTGGAGATATAAAAGATATGATCCCGGGCTTGCCTTCTGGGGTTGATTCTGCTTTTATACGGCCAGACAACAAAGGCATATATTTATTTAAAGGTAAACAATACTGGAGGTTAGATAATAACACGCTTCAGGTTATGCCTGAGTATCCAAGATTAATTGCTGGTGATAAAGAGAAGGGATATGAGGGCTGGGGCGTTAGCTTAAGTAATATTGGCGCCGCATTTGTTGATGCTGCCGGCGATACAATAATGTTTAAGGGCAGTCGTTATTATATTTTAAATTCAGACGGTGTTGGGTATACTAAAAAGTGGTCCAATTCTGACAAAGGTTGGGACATAGCAACTTATTGGAAAACGAAAGATTCGGATGGCATTTCGGAAATTGAGAACCGAACTTGGGAAGACATAAGAAACGGCGAATTTGCCAATTTTGAAGTAATAGGCTATAGGATCATAAAACATCGCGATGCACCAACGGAAGATCTCCCGATCGGCAAAGACGAAATTCAATCATATTTTGTTCCTTATGATGCAGCCGCTCAAACAATCAAAATTCTAGACACACAAGTTAAATATGATACACCATATTATTATAGTGTTATGGCAGTCTTGATTGTTCACGGAAGTTTTTATCATTACAAATTCTTAGGAAAGCAATTATCAGTTGCCGAAGACGTTGGCCCGGGCAAAATACCCGATATACGATTTAAGGTTGTTCACCAGTCAACGACGCGCATGCTAGAAGTCCCCCTAGTCCACTCGGTGGAACAGACGCCAACTCGGATTTTAGCCGAACCACCGATACCGCCACTTCTACACATCCACTCATACAAAGGGGTAAATGACGAACTGCTATTAGATTTTGAAAAGGGGTTGGGTTACATACCAAAAAAGGTGATGCTAACTTACGAGAAGGAACAAATTGATGAGTGGAAGAGAATTCGCGACGTGGTTAAACAATCTTCCACTCCTTTGGATATCGCCGCCGACGAAATGATTTTCAGCGGGAAATCTACAATTGAGAAGTTTTTATTCTATCGCTTAGAAAATAAGCCTGAAAAGATACAAGACTTTTTAAACGTTGACCCAATTGAAATTCCTATAGAAAATACTTTATATCGTGATAAAATAATTCCAAATAAAAAGTATTATTACGCGGCCCGATCGAAAGATGTTTACGGCGTAACGTCTTACTTGGGCGATCCGTTCCAAGTGGAGATAGTTGATGACGGCGGCACAATCTTCGCAATCATTGAGCCTTTCTATATAAAAGAAAAGAAAGAGAAGAAGGAAAAACATTTTAAAAAGAAGATTAGAATTCGACCAGCCTTTTTACAAGCTGCTCCGAACAAAGATAGAATAAAACCAACAGAAGACGAACGCGTCGTTGGGCACTTAGAAGAAACGGTGTTTACTGAGTCGAGTGAAGGGAATTTATTTAAAATAAGAATTACGTCTAAGAAGACAAAAAGAAAAATAGATCTTAATGTTAGGTTTGTACAAGAAAAATTAAAAGTGGGCGAAAAGGGGTACCCAGAGAATGACGCGAAAAGTATTCTTACTTGGGAACAGGACTAGCTTACAAGAAATAATTTTTTTTGTATAAAGCGACTAATTATTACAGCAAGAGGGAAAAATAATGAGTGGTTTCTTAAATAACAGTGGCGATATTATTATTGATGCGACTTTAACTGATGTCGGCCGCCAAAGATTGGCAAAGGGCGATGGTACTTTTACAATTAAAAAGTTCGCAGTTGGCGACGATGAGATAAATTATGAGCTTTATAACACCTCTGCTGGTACGATCTATGCCGATTTGAACATTTTGCAAACTCCAATCATGGAGGCTGTGACAAATAACATAGCAACAATGAAACACAAGTTGATAACATTTGATAGGACTGACCTGTTATATCTAACAACTTTGAAGTTAAATCAGAAATCAAGAGATTTTGACGCCAATCCCGGTGGCCAACCGTTTTCAACATCTGCGTTGGCTACGGGTGTGTATGTTGTCTTGTGTACGGAAAATTCAGTTAAAGCTTATGGCAACACCTCGACAGCAAAAGCTATACCAACGGGGTTTCTTAATGGTTCAACACTCACCGCCGCCTCAAGTGAACAGAACCTCCTTATGATTGAACATGGGCTGGATACAACCGACATACCTTTTACTAAAACATTGGATCCGGACTTAATAGAAGACGCCTTTCTTTTTCAAGTTGATGATCGTTTTTTGTCGATAGTGAGCCCCGGCACCCGAACCGATCGCCCATCGCAAGTTTCACCCATCGGCGGCGTTGATGAGGACAACTTGGCGCACTATACTTTATCATTTAATGACGAAAACTTCAACGCCGGCAATCCGCGCCCAACAGAATTCGGCTCTGTCATCAGTGGCCCACGAGGCAAAAAATTCAGATGTGGCTTCATTGCACAGGAAGATGTGAAGCTTAGCACTGCATTATTTACTAAATTTGGATATACAATTAACAACTTCTTTACTAGCACCGGCGGCACGGCTACCGATGTCAATCTTACTAACGCTGTTGCAATTGATACTGTGGTTAGAGTGATAGGGGCGAACACGGGTACGAGAATTGATATTCCAATAAGACTTATCAGAGAAGCATAAAAACAAATGGAGAGGAACGATGGCTGCAACTTATAAAGAGCTAAACACAACTAACGACATAACAACGACAAAAACTAAGATTCATGAAGTTTTGCCACTAACAGGAAGTATTATTTCTGGAACGTATGGTGTTTGGCCGAACGATTGGAATATTAAAAAATATTCACACGGAATGTTTGAATCCGTATACGATTATTCTTACTTAAGTTCGTCGGCAAATCACATCTTTGATATTACTGCCGGTATTTATGTAAGCGGCGCATATGGGCCTGACGGCGCTCACGCCGCTGCAGCAGCCGGCGCAAACAAAACAGAGAAAACTAATATTTACGCGCAGATGGCACAAGTTTTAGTAGGTCACGATATAACGGGCGCGATCCGCCCCTTTGATAGACTTGGCAGCCTAACTGGTTCTGCTGCAGACAAGATCGGCGCATGCGTCTTTATGCCAATCAGTCGTTTGCTAATGAAGGACGAAATTCAGAAAGAAACGTTTACTATGACAGTCTTCACCGGCTCAGGCGCCTCAGCAACTGAGGTGGGAAGTCTTGGCGCCGGCGGCAGCGTGGTGACGATTAAGGACATCGGTGCGCTGTCTTCTTATAAGAACAACTCTCCGGCCGGCGAATATGGTGTCTTATATACTGGTTCGGTAGCTACGGACTCGGCCGCAGTCGGTTTGATTTATTACCAAGCTGGCGTTGTTGTGCTTGATCTGTCTTCTAGCGCCGCCAAGGTACAACCCATTCTCAATTCGTCATCCGTGGCCAACGTGGCAAGTGGTCAACCTTTTGTTTCAGCCTCTAACGACGATTTTACGTTTCCGAATGGCGCCTTTAGTTGGTCTGGCTCGTTCTCTTCTTGCTCTATTGACAACATTGCCGATGGCTTCCGAAATAGAATTAAGTCAGTTAGTTTTAATAACACAACAGAAGTTAATTCGACCATTTACTTTTGTCGTATGGGACACAACGAATTCAACTATAGTTCAAACCCAACTTATGTGACCGGCAGCAAGATAAGAGTAAAAGAAGTGAAGGGTGACTCACCCGTTGCTTACGCAACGACCGTAGGTTTGTATTCTGCTGATAATGTTTTAATGGCCGTTGCTAAGCTGTCTGAACCTCTTAAGAAAACTCCGAAAACTGACTTTACACTCAGGGTACGCCTAGACTATTAGGAGGTCAGAATGCCTCATAAGTTTGGCGAAAACGACATATTTAACAGCACAATAAAGGCTTATCCTAAATATGTTGTGAACATGTATCACAACTTGATTTATATTAATGGCGAGGTTCACGGCGCAAATGTGAATTCCGGTAAAGTTTCTCTTTACGAGATGAACATTGACCGCCCGACCGATGGGCTAGTAAAAGCAATAATTATTAAGGGCGAAAACTCCAACGACGTTTCGTTTGTCAATGTAACAGAAAAGAGCCAATTTGAGGCTGCAGCAAATTTCACCTCTTCTTATCCCCTAACATCTTCAATTGTTAGAGAATTGGTGGTGTCTCACACCAACTCTGCTGGATATCCAGTTGGCGTAGTTACGTCTTCTGATCCAGCAGGCCCGTATGGCGGAACACAAAATACAGTCTTTAAGCTTATTGCGCTAAAGAACTCATATGATTATTATCAAGCACAGAGCAAACACTTTGAATTTAATAAGCATATCTTAGCCAGTGGAGGTATACCACCGAGATATGCGGAAAATCCCAAAAACACGAACGAGAAAACCAGCACGGGTACCGACTGGACTGACGCTCATATTGCTGCGCTTGGCCTGACTACGGCAACAGCAACAGAGTCAATACCTAAAAATTTATATACAAATATGATTATCATTCCTTCTATTTTTTATGGCAGTAGTGTTAAGCGCGGCACTGTCAGTTTAAAGTATTATTATACTGGCTCTTTGCTTGCTCAAGCTTCTGACGAAAGACAGAATGGTGAATTAATCGAATCCACCGGCCCACGGTCTGGTAGCACGATTGGTACTGTGCTTTATAACGAAGGCGTCATATTAATAACTGCTAGCTATAATTTAGATGACAACAAAAAAGATGGTTATTTAGGGCCGGCATATGGAGATGTTGTTGAGGGCACACCCACTTCCGGGTCGTGGTACACGCCGGCATCTTGGGCTCATTTTGGGGCGTACAGCACTTATATTACATCTTCAACTGATGCATCCTCTTCACTTTTTGCTCCAATCAGTTCCTCTTACGCTTTAGAATTCAAAGGCACCACTTATACCCCCGTGCTGACTATGTTAGCTCATGCTAAGAAAAATGAATTAAATTGGAGCAATAACCCAACGTTTGTTGATCACGTAAATCTAACCGGTAGTTATGTCCAAAACTATATTGAGGCGACTGGCTCTTCTTTTTACATAGAGAGTAAAGACGTGCCGGTCAAAAATATTATCTCTAGTTCGTTTAGCAACCATTCAGCTTCCTACAAACAAAAAACATTTATTTCTAAAATAGGAATATATGATGAAAACAAAAATTTAATTGCAATTGCAAAATTAGCGACACCGGTTGCAAAAACTGCTGAACAAGATTACACTTTTAAGTTAAAATTAGATCTATGATACTTGGACTAGATATTTCAACCAGCATTACTGGTGCAACCGTAGTAGACGACAAAGGCAATGTTATATATTGTGAGGCGTGGGACACTCGTAAGATTAAAGGCTTTTTTGATAAGGCATCTGTGATTAGGGGGCGCTTGATAGATATTCGAATAGAATTCCCCATTACCCACGTAGTCATTGAACAATCATTACAAATGTTTAGAGCCGGCTTCTCATCAGCAAAAACACTTACGCTTCTTTCAAAATTTAATGGCGTTGTTAGTTGGCTGTGTTATAGTACTTTTGGGCTAGAGCCAGAATATGTTTCAGCAACAACTGCGCGTAAACAAGCAGGAATCAAAGTACCACGCGGCACGAAGGCAAAAGAAGTTGTTTTGGAATACATCAATAAAACAATTCCAGATTTCGAATACAACTTGACACCAGCCGGCAACCCAAAACCCGGCACATACGATCGCGCCGACAGTATTGTTTTGGCTCTTTCTGTTTTAAAAAACTAATTAATCTACGAGGGCATTAGTATGTTAATCACGGAACAAGAATTAAAGCAGATAATCAAGGAAGAAACAGAATCGGTTTTAAGCGAGTGGGAGTGGAGCGACGTTTGGTCCGGTGCCAAGAGCATTTTTAGCAAGGGCGCAAGTGCCGCCCCAGAAGCAGCAATAGGGTGGATTACTCGTCAGATTGTATCTATGATGCCCGGCGTCGAGGCTGATGACTGGTTAGCCGTAACCATTGGCAAGTCTGTTGGAAACATAAGCTGGGATGAGTGGCAAAAGATTATAGCCGGTAAAGGCACCAACCGCTGCGACATTATTGCTCAAAATATTGGAGAGGGTGTCGTTGAGGCAATATCTTATAAGCTACTTATATATCTAGAAAAGGCGATTACGGGTGTAATTTTTGATAAGGAATCAGACGGCGGCCTAGAATTGGGCGATTTGATGTCGGCGATCGGTTCCCCGCAACTCTTTGCTGCTCAAAAAGGCGGCAAGCTGGCTTTTACTAGTGCACTCGGGGTCACGTATGAGATGATCGGAAATGAGATTAAATCTGCAGCTTTCTTTAAAGATATTATTAATTCTTTGTCTGGTGCGATTTGCACAACCATCGAAGATATAAAGGAAAACCCGACGAAGATCTTTGGTGGTTGACAAAATATCTAAGTTTGATATCATTGTTGTATGGACAAACTGCTTCTCTTGAAAGATTGCTTAGGCCCCTATTATCGCTCTAGTAACGAATATATATTTCAGTGTCCCTTTTGTGATCACCACAAGAAGAAACTGTCAGTCAATTTAAAGAAAAATAAGTTTAAATGTTGGGTCTGTGACACATCTGGCAACTCGTTGTTATATCTCTTCAAGAGATACGGTAGCGTCCAACAACTAACTGAGTGGAAAAAGCTAAACAATATCACGGACTTTTCAGAGGTTGACGATAAATTAGAACACTTGTTCGACAAACCTGAAGAAGTAATACTCCCTAAGCTGAATTTGCCAAAAGAGTTTATTTCACT
>Ga0315339_1000302_pt1 | contig 70492 bp, 67 predicted proteins | sample ASW17metaG_FD_204514 | JGI IMG/M metagenome (GOLD analysis project Ga0315339, IMG submission 204514) | Ammonia-oxidizing marine archaeal communities from Pacific Ocean, United States - ASW #17 | ecosystem: Environmental > Aquatic > Marine > Oceanic | place: USA: California | collected 2016-12-05 | reverse complement strand
CGATGAATGCGGTGAAGAGCAGCAGGGTGGCTTCGATGTTCTTCGCACGAAACGCCCGGAATGCCGCTGAAGCGACGTAGAAGGCGAGCATGGCGAACATCGTTGCCGTCAACGGATAGACAACGTTGTCGTAGATCCAGAAAAGGCCGGAGCCTTCCTCGATGTAGTTGCCGGCCCAGGAATGGGTCGGGTAGAGCTTCGGTGGATTCACACCCCACTGCACGAGGCCGACCCAGAGCGTGATGACGAATGCAAGAAGCGTCACGACCGAGTAGGCCCAGCCACTTCGCTTGTTCGAGATCTTCTCGAGGTGGATCTTCAACAGGTTTCCACCGCCGAGCACGAAAGCCCCGACCGCGAGGATGTCGAACCAGATCGTGACCGTCTCACCCCAGGTTTCCGTCAGGGGAATGAAGGTCGATGCGAGGAGCATGATGCCCGCGAGCATCGCGATGAGCAGGGGAACACTTCGCTTCATCCACCACCCCCCACCATGAGAATGATGGTCATGAGGAACCCGTCGTCACCGAACATGTAGTTGGAAAGATAGACAAGCACGGTCTCGAAGATTCCGCCTCCGAAGAGAACGGACAAGGTCGCCATGAGGACCCCCAGGATGATCCCAAAGGCCCCGATGAGCTTGCCCATGTCCTGGCCCTTCAGTGAACCCATCTGTTTCGGGTCCCCGGACAGGTAGGCGCTTGCAGCGAAGAATTCCTCGCCGATGAGGGTGTAGTCACACGCAGCCACGAAGAACGGAAGCTGGGATGGCATGGCCGTCCCGGCAACCTGGATGGCGCCGATGTGGTTTCCCGTCTCGGCAAGGATCAGAGACTCGGCATAGAAGGCGCCCATGTAGATGCAGGCGGCGGGTTTGTCACGAACCATTGTTCCCGTGACACCGGCGACGTACCCGAACTGTTCATCCGTGAGGTAGTAGATCTTGTCCTCGTTGTATGCGTCAGGGCGACCGGCAGCCAAGTAGGCTTCCTGGACCGTTTCTCGCGCGGTCGTCATGACAAGTGCTCGACACGTGGGAACTTCCAGTTCGGCGCCATACTCGGCTGCGGTTCGGGCTACGCGCGAAAGCACGGTGATCCCGGCAAGCGTCTGGATGTCATTGATGTCGAGGATGCCGGTGATGAAGAGCACCGGACGACCCATCTCGGTTGCACGGCCAACTGCTTCATCCACCGCCGACAGACCGGCGATCTCGCGAACCTTCAGGTCCTTGCCACTCCGGGCAACACCGATGTAGTAGATCACGACTCCACTGATGAGAATGAACCAGATCAGCAACCAGATCTTCTTCGGATTGAAGAGTTCTTCAAGGAGGTTCCACTCATGTGCAACATCCGAACCCGTCGCTCCACCTGCAGTGGCGAATGCAGTACCTGTCGCCAGGAAGAGCGTCGTAAGTCCCAGGATCATTGCCCAATGTCTACGAAGCATGGAGTCCCTCTAGTCCTCGATAAGTTCCACGTTGGCCCGTGGAATGACAACACTCTCCCCGGAATCGAGCTTGACTTCAAGTACGCGTGCCTTGGACCCCGAGTCGAGGACCTGGGGTTCCGAGGGAAGACCGGCCACGGTCCCGATGACTCCGAAGTAGGGATCCCTGATAATTCTCACTGGGCGGCCCTCTACAAGGAGACCTTCCTCGACGGAATCGAGACCTGAAGTCGTTGGAGGAGCAGCATCTCCATGGGGCACGATGATCTCGGGCCGCATCACTCCCGCCCTGATCTGGGTCGCCCCGTTGATGGAGGCTTCACGGCCTTCCCGGGAGGAAAGAAGGCCCCAGGTCTGCCGGGCCATCGCGATGTCCCCGAAGCCCTCGGTGATCACGATCGTGATGCCCAATTTCTCCGAGCCGGTAATGGCGACGCCAAGGTCGTACCCGAGAAAGTCCCTGAGATCCTGGTCGTCAATTCCGCCGGCCACGATTGCAACGGCTCCGACATCCCGCGCCTTCTTGATAGCTGCAGCCGTCATTCGGCCACCACCGACCACGATTGTTCCGGACATGTCCTCCGAAATGGAAGATACCTCAAGGGGTTCATCATGAGCCGAACCAACCATGCGGATCGGACCACATGTCTCCCCGCCAACGCCGAAGATGCCCTGCATGTAACTGCAGTCCGCCTCGATGACACAGCCCTCACCGTCCAGAACCTCGACGACTTTTCCAGTCACGTAGGCCTTGACCTGCACAGGGATGGGCCTTCCTCGAAGAATCACCTGGCCGGTCACGGACGAGATCGTTTCAACCGTACCCTCGTACTTGGAAAGGATCGTCTTCTTCATCATTCCAAATAAGCCCTTCGTCTTGGCGATGGGCTCATCCTGCTCCACCCTGTCGCCTTCCTTCTTCAGGAGGCACTCGGCCACATCGGATGGCGGAACGGCAAGCATGTTCGCAAGGTTCATCGGGTAGATGTCACCGGGCATCGATGTCTCGGCAACAACCTGGTCTGCCTGGACCTGGTCACCAGCGGAAACCAAGACGTCTCCCTTGATGGGAAGGATCCGCTTGACGCTGTACGCCATGTGGCTCGTTACCTTCAAACCCGGGGTATATGCATGGGCCATTGCTCTGCTCCAACCTGACTCAGGCCCCTACGGGCTCTGGTGCACAGGCCTCTGGATACAACTCCAGGGCCTCGGTCCATTGTTCCATCGTGTGCTGGCAGGCTGCTCGCTCATCGGGCAGGGCCAGTGGTCGTCCACGTGCATCAAGGATCAGGCCGACCGTGCCACCACGAACCTCGCGAACGACCTTTTTTCCGGGTCCTTCACCAAGATTGAATCCCTTTGCAGGTTCACAGGTGATGGTCGCAACCTGGTCCTGGCCAAGGGGAAGCAGCTTAAGATCACCGAAGTTCAACGAGCCCGATGCCGAGACAGCACCCTCGATCGAGTAGCTGAAGCACGGCTTGCCATGCTTGCCGAGCCCCTTTGCCGCGACGCAGGTCCCCAGGAAGACCAGGCAATCCCGTTCGAAGACCTCCCCGGCTGCCTTGGGGTGCACGGAGGAAAGGACGCCAAGGTGCGGCATCATGAAGATCGAATCCTTCGCCAGCGTGGTTACACCCTCCGGCTCGAAGGCATCGATGAGCAGCATCGCCGTCTGGTGCATCCGTGGAGCATGGGAAAGAACACCACCCGATGCAACCAGAAGATCCAGTTCCATGTTGTTGACGATCGTCTGGCCACTGGACTGCTGACTGAAGGTGTCGCCCACCGTTCGCTGCTGTTGAACACCCTTCAACGTCGTAGCGAACTCCTTGTGCTGCTTGTACGCAAGACGGAGGGCCTCCCGTGCAACAGCCTGTTCAAAGACGAGTGCTTCGTGTGACTGGGGAATGGTCGTCGGGCGGATCATCTTGTTCTTGACGCGATTTCGCAGTTCCCGCTCATCCATGTCGAAATGCACCCAGCGAAGCACGTTAGGAAGGGTCGCTTCGGCGCAGACGTTCGAAATCGAATAACTCATGCCGAGATTCGCAGAGACCGTCCGGTTGAACGTCTCGCTGAACACGGAGAACACGTCGGTCGTTGCTCCACCGATGTCGACCCCGACGACATTGATGCCTCGCTGGGATGCGATTGTCTGGAGTATGTCACCCACGGCACCCGGCGTAGGCATGATCGGGGCGTCCGTCCAACCCATGAGCATGTCATAGCCCGGAGCATGCGCCATGACGTGCTCGAGAAATACATCGTGGATCTTGTCGCGAGCGGGGCCGAGATTTTCCCGTTCAAGCACAGGCCGGAGGTTGTCAACGACTGCAAGGTCGATCCAGTCGATCCCGAGGGTGTCCTCGATGTTCTTCCTGGCATCCTTGTTCCCCGCGTAGATGACCGGCATGAGGTACTCGCTGCCGAATCGCGGCTGGGGCTTGGCTGGAGCGATCAGTTCAGCCAGTTCAACGACCTTCTCCGTAGTCCCTCCATCGGTACCACCCGAGACGAGGATCATGTCCGGCCGAAGTTCCCTGATCCGCTGGATCTGCTCGTGCGGCCGCCGCTTGTCATTGCTTGAAATGACATCCATGACGATGGCACCGGCCCCGAGCGCCGCCCGCTTTGCGCTGGCAGCAGTCATCTCGGCAATCACTCCCGCGACCATCATCTGCAGACCACCACCAGCCGAGGACGTCGAGATGTACAGGTCACATCCCTCGTTGTCCGAAGCGGGCTGGATGATGGTGCCCTCGTCGGACACCAGTTTTCGCCTGGCAAGTTCCCCGACCTCTGTCACCGAGTTGGCGACACCGATTGTCACGTTGGCAAACGGCTTTTCGACGGTCGTGGGCGCCTCGCCACGGTGCGTCTGGCGGTATTCCCCATCAACCTTCTGGATGAGAATCGCCTTCGTCGTCGTACTCCCGCAATCGGTTGCGAGAATCACGTTGATCGATTCAAGATCAATCTTCGTCATGACATTCCCCTGCAAAACCCGGTGTAGACGTGGTGGTTTCCACATCAGTTTCTTTCGCAATCAAATCGGCTTCCGTCTGCTCGATTCGATCACAGAGGTAGTCAACGGACTTGCGCTGCTCCATGAAACGGGCAAAGGCCTCGTATCCCTCCGTATTGAAGAGAACGGACACGATCGGCTGCATGAACACCATGGCCTGGGAGCCGATGTAGTTCAAGGGCCGTCCCATTTCCAATGCCAAGAGCGCCGGTGTCGTGAGACGTCGTCGAACGATCTCGTGTGCAAGCTTGTCGACGATGGCTCGGGTTTCATCGTCTACGATGAGTTCAGCGTTGGCCTCGACGGCAAAGGCATTCCGGAACCATTCCTTCATTTCACGCCTCCCGCCAGGTCGAGCCTGCTCCGGATGAAGGCGACGTGTTCGTCACGATGTTCGTCGAACAGCAACTGGAGCCCGGACATGACATCGAGGCTCGATGCCTTGGCACGCCTGGACAACAGGCCACCCGTCCTGCCAACGAGAAATCGGCGGATCTCGCTCCATCGAGCCCGCTGGCTGCGCAATGGATAGTTGGCCGTGATTCCATCCTCATCGATCTTGAACGTCGTTGGCAGGAAGAAGCGATTGACGCTCAGGAGGAGGATGAAGGCCGCCCCAAGCCCGATGGGCAGTTGCCAGGACGGATCCTGGACCCAGCCGGCAATCGCATATGCGGTGATGAAGATGATGACCAGGCCGAGGATCGCTCGCCCGGGTCGCTGACGCGCAGGATGGACCCGCCATGTCCGAATCGGGACAATGTTCGCCTTGGCGTCTTCCGGCTTGGAATGCTTCCCTTCCATCGAGGATCGGCATGGTAGCCGACCAACAGCGGACCGTCAGCCATCCCAGGCCTCAACAACGGCTGGCAGGAGCATTTCCAGGACATCAAGCCGATCGATGTCCACACCCCCCTGGTGGAGACTGATCGCTGTTTCCGCCAGTTCAACGGGCCATTCCCGCTGCTGAACATTGATCCCGATGCCGATGACAGCAAGCTCACCTGACTGCTCGATGAGGACTCCAGCCAACTTTCTGCCTTCAAGAAGCACGTCATTCGGCTTCTTTACTGTTGCAGGTGCCAATGGCAGGAGGCCTGCAACAATGGCTTCTGCAAGTGCAACCGAGCATTCCGGCTCGCTGGTCGACGGAAGCACGATGCTGAATGCCAGGCCCTCGCTGCCCGTGTCGACCCAGCGATGCGCTCGACGCCCACGGCCTGCTACCTGTCGTCCAGCGACGACCAGCGACCCCATTCCCATTGCACGTGCCATGTCCTGCGTCGAGTCGCATTCCGAAACAACCCGGCCCTGTTGCAACGGTGGACCGATGCGTGCAACGAGTGCATCAACACGATCGGGCCAGTGTTCAATCTGCGGAACCATGTTCATGCCTGGTCGACGCCCGGCTTGATGTCAAGTCCGATGTCGAGCCATTTCACTCCATGGGTCATCGCGCCGACCGCGATGCGATCCACGCCGGTCTGGGCGATGTCCGCCACGGTCTCAAGCGTCACGCCACCGGAAGCTTCCAGCATGATTGAACGCCCGGAGGCGTTGCGCCGTTCAACACCGATGAGCAGGTCGGCGCAGCCCATGTTGTCCAGCAGCACGATGTCAATGAGTCCTTCATCCATCGCAAGGACCTCGTCAAGCTGGTCGAGTCGATCGACCTCGACGCAGACGAAACGAAGTGGTCGATCAGCTCGAGCTATTTCGATCGCACGCTTCAAGGAATCGCCGAGGTTCGCATTTCCGAGAGCGGCAAGGTGATTGTCCTTGTACATGACCGCATCATGCAGTCCGATCCGATGCAGGTGTCCTCCACCACAACGCACGGCATACTTCTCAAGCAGTCGCAGGCCGGGCGTGGTCTTGCGGGAATCGCAGATGAGGACTTTGGGTACAACATCCTCGACTGCTGAAACATACCGGGCTGTCTGCGTTGCAACTCCACTGAGCCGCGAGAGGAGGTTCAGGAACACGCGTTCGCAGGCAAGGACATCTCGCCATGGTCCACGGACGTGCCCGATTGTTTCCCCTGCTTCCACATGCCGCCCGTCTTCCAGGGCAGGCTCGATGTCCAGGCGTCTATTCACGGGAGACAGCCCGGTTGCCCGCTGGAGAATCGAAAGGCCTGCAACGACGCCTGGCTGTCTTGCAACGAAGGCCGCTTCGACATCGCGACCCTCTGGAATGATCGACAAGGTCGTGATGTCACCCTCGGAGAAGCCGTCTTCCCCGAAGGCGGTCTCCATCAACCGGCAGACGACAGCATCGGAAACGAGCTGTCGTGCACACTCGGGCAGTGGGAGTTGGTTGAAATCAGTCAACGGCATTGGCACCTCGAACCGGGAAGCCTATCCTCTGGTCCCGTGTCCGTCAGCAAACATGCCGGTGAACTTCATCCCATCGAGGCCTCGGCCCTGCACGCACGCCGTGAGCGTGTCTTTCTCGTCATAGCGGGGCTTTTCCTCGGGACACTGGCAATGCTCAACATCCTGGGCATCATGCGGTTCATTCATTTCGGGACGATCAAAACGGACATGTGGGGGGACCTCACATTCGGCGTCATGGTTGGCGTGTTGCCCTACCCGATCACCTTCCTCTGCACGGACCTGATCAGCGAACTCTACGGGCGGGCCAGGGCCAACGCCGTGGTCTGGGTCGGGCTGCTGCTGAACGGGTGGGTGCTCTTCATCCTCTGGCTGGGTGGAACGCTACCGGGATTGGAGACCATGGATGCGACCACCGGCGAACTGGCCCGAGATGCGGCCGACCGCGTGCCGGCGTACTTTGAAATGCAGACCTTTGCTTTCGGCGCAACCTTCGCGTCCATGGCGGCCTACATGATGGCGCAGTTCACGGACGTGTGGTTGTTCCATTTCTGGAAGAAGTTGACCAGGGGCAAGCACCTCTGGTTGCGGAACAACGGCTCGACCCTGGTCAGCCAGACCGTTGACACCGTCGCCGTGATTCTCATCACCTGGTGGGTTGGTGGACTCGCGGAAGTGCTGGATCCCAACGAGCCGGCAATCCGACAACTGGTCCTGCTGATGATCACGGGATACGTTTTCAAGTTCGTGATTGCGATCCTGGACACCATCCCCCTCTACTGGCTCGTTCCCCGGTTGGCTCGATGGCTTGAGATCGATCCGCTTGCCGAGCACCGCCACCTGGAAGATCCAGGGCCGGAGTCCTACCGATGAGTGAACACGAACCAACCATCTTCGACGCCATCCTCGCCGGGGACATTCCCTGTCACCACGTGTACGAGGACGACCACGTACTGGCTTTTCTCGACATCGGCCCTCTCAGCCGTGGCCACGTGCTGGTGATCCCCAAGGAACGGGCCCGCTTCATGCACGAGTTGCCCGAGGACTCCGCCGCCGCCCTCGGACGCGTGCTGCCGAAACTCTGCCGGGCCGTCATGGCCGCCACCGGGTGCGAGCACTACAACCTGCTGCAGAACAACGGCGCCCCGGCACACCAGGCCGTCTTCCACGTACACGTACACATCATTCCAAGGCACGAGGACGGCTCGGGACTGGACATCGAGTGGAACAGCGGTTCGCTCGAGGATGGCGAACAACTGGCACAGGCCATTGCAGACGCGATCGACTGAGTGCTACTTCGCGCGGATCGCCGACTGGGCCGCCGCCAGGCGCGCCGTCGGCACGCGGAAGGGTGAACAACTCACGTAGTCGAGGCCGACACGATCGAAGAACTCGACCGATGCAGGATCACCACCGTGCTCGCCGCACACACCGAGTTTCAACTTCGGCTTCAGGGATCGCCCCTTGAACACGGCCGTATCCACGAGTTTGCCCACGCCATCGGCATCGATCGATTGGAATGGATCCTTCTCGAGAATGCCACGACTGATGTAGTCGGGCAGGAAGCCGTTGATGTCATCGCGGCTGTAGCCGTAGGTCAGTTGCGTCAGGTCGTTGGTGCCGAAGGAGAAGAAGTCCGCTTCGGCAGCCACCTCGTCGGCCGTCAATGCCGCCCGTGGAATCTCGATCATGGTGCCCACGGGAATGTCGAGTTTCCCGGAGTACTTCTTCCTTGCCTTGACCGCAGCAATGGTCTCCAGCGTCTCCGCTCGCAACTGGCCCAGTTCCTGGTGTGTCCCGACCAGTGGAATCATGATCTCGGGCATCGCCTTGATGCCCTTCCTTCGGCAGGTGATCATCGCCTCGACGATAGCCGTCACCTGCATGCGAAGAATTTCTGGATACGTGATTGCCAGGCGGCAACCTCGATGCCCCAGCATTGGATTGGCCTCATGCAACGACTCCACGCGTTGCACGACCGTCTTCAGAGAAACACCCATCGCCGCCGCCAGTTCCTTCTGGCTTGCTTTTTCATGCGGCAGGAACTCATGCAGCGGAGGATCAAGCAGACGCACCGTAACGGGAAGTCCCTTCATCGCCGTAAAGATGCCGATGAAGTCCTTGCGCTGGTACGGAAGCAGTTTCTTCAAAGATTTTTCACGATCAACCAACGTGTCCGCCAGAATCATCTGTCGCATCGCAATGATGCGGTCACCCTCGAAGAACATGTGCTCCGTTCGAGTCAGGCCGATTCCTTCGGCACCAAATCCGCGTGCTCGCTTCGAATCCGCAGGCGAATCAGCATTCGTGCGTACCTTGAGTCGACGTGCGGCATCGGCCCACTTCATGATCGTGTTGAAGTCACCTGACATCTTCGGCGTCGAACCATCCACACGACCTTCAAGCACTTCGCCGGTCGAGCCGTCAATGGAAAGCAGATCCTTTGGTCCATAACTCTTGCCGTTGATGGTTGCACGACGCTTGCGGTCGTCGATGACAACCGCGCCGGCCCCGGCGACGCAGCACTTGCCCCATCCCCTGGCCACGACCGCCGCATGAGATGTCATGCCACCGGTACTGGTGAGGATCCCTGCGGCATGGTGCATGCCCTCGACGTCTTCCGGAGATGTTTCGGTTCGGACGAGCAGGACTTCTTCGCCGGCCTGTGATCGCTCTACCGCTTCCTCGGCGGTGAAGGCAAGTGCACCCCAGGCAGCACCCGGCGAGGCAGGCAGCCCCTTTGCGAGACACTTCGCATTCTTCTTGCTGCCGGCGGTGTAACTCGGCAGCAGCAGCTGCACCAGGTCACCAGCAGGAATACGGAGCAGCGCCTCGTCCCGTGTGATGAGCTTCTCCTTGACCATGTCGACGGCAATCTTCACCGCTGCAGCCGCGGTACGCTTTCCACTTCGTGTCTGCAGCATCCAGAGATGACCACGCTCAATCGTAAACTCGATGTCCTGCACATCGCGGTAATGCTTTTCAAGAATGCCGCGGATCTTCATCAGCGATGCGAAGGCCTTGGAATCCCACTTTTTCATCTGGGACACGGGCTTCGGCGTTCGAATTCCGGCCACCACGTCTTCGCCCTGAGCATTGATGAGGAACTCGCCATAGAACTCGTTCTTGCCCGTGGAAGGGTCTCGGGTGAAGGCCACGCCAGTTCCGGAATCATCCCCCATGTTTCCAAAGACCATGGTCTGCACGTTCACCGCCGTACCGTGGAGTCCCGTGATCTCGTTGATCGACCGATAGGAGATGGCCTTTGGCGCATTCCATGACTCGAAGACAGCTTCGATGGCGTGCTGCAACTGCTTCATCGGATCCTGCGGGAACGCGCTGCCGACGTGCTTCCTGTACACAGCCTTGTACGCTGCGCAGAGTTCCTCGAGCCCCTTGGCAGGCACGTCCGTATCCTCGGTGACCTTGTATTTCTTCTTGAGTTTCGTAAATGCTGCCTCGAAATGATGGTGGTCGACGTTCATGACCACGTCACCGAACATGTTGATCAGCCGGCGATAGGCATCCCAGGCGAAACGGGGGTTCCCGGTCAACTGGGCAAGTCCCTTGACGGCGGCGTCAGTCAGGCCGAGGTTCAACACGGTGTCCATCATCCCCGGCATGGACACGGCTGCGCCGGATCGAACGGAGACAAGGAGTGGATCGGAATTCGAACCGAAGAGCTTTCCCGTCGTCTGCTCAAGAAGCTTCACGTTCCTGCGTACCTCGTCCATGCAACCGGCGGGCATCCGACCCCCAGCTTGCGAATAGTCGGCGCAGGCTTCCGTCGTGATCGTGAACCCGGGCGGAACCGGAAGACCGATGGAGGTCATGTCGGCAAGATTGGCGCCCTTCCCCCCAAGCAGTTCCTTCAAGTCACCACGACCCTCGGTCTTGCGTGGGCCGAAGGCGTAGACCATCTTGGACTTGCCGGTTCGGCTCTTCTTTGATCCAGTTCGACTCTTCCGTGCAGTTGCAGGCATTGCTCTGTAGCTCCTGGCGCAGGCTGAGTGCGCTGCGTGTATCCGGGTCATTCTAACCGGACCCCGTCCACACCGTGCTCGAACACATCGTGGCCCGCTATGATCGTGTACATGGAGTCGCCCACGCCACAACCAATTCATATTGACGCAAGCGACCCCCTCGACCTCCTCGCCGCATGGGATCAAGATCGCCCGGTCGCGCTCGTACGATCGAGTCCCGTCTCAAGCGGTCCCTGGTCACGCTGGTCGATGATCGCCGAACCCCGGGGTCATCTCCGCATCGACTCGAAAGCAACCTGGACCGGCGATGGGCCTCCCCCGATCGACCTGCCCTCCCGAGTCGACGATCCCATCTCGCTCCTCCAACAGGTCCTCGACTCGACCTGCCCATGCAGGAACAAGGTCGACATTCCACTTGGGAACGGGGGGCAGTGGCTGGCAATCCTTTCCTACGAACTGGGGCAGGTTCTAGAACCTGCCGCCATCGGATCGACGGCCCGGGCCGAGGAACCAACCTGGCCGCTCATAGATCTCCTGTGGTGCCCCACCGCCCTGGTCCACGATGGACGTGATGACGCTTGGTGGTCCATCGGGGAAGCTGTTGCGCCAAGCCCGACAACACGCACGACATGGCAGGGTGGCATCGGAACCCCTGCGAGCCTGCCGGATCGATCCGGGTACACCGACCAGGTTCGGCGCATTGTCGAGTACATACATGCAGGCGATGTCTTCCAGGTAAATCTCTCCCGTCGACTCAAGGCAGACGTCGACATCTCGCCGAGATCCCTTGCAACGGAAGCCATGGCCGGTGCCCAGCCACGGTATGGGTTCTATGCGGAACTGCCTGGAGGAAATGAACATGAGGATCGAGTTGTCCTGAGCCTGAGTCCCGAGTTGTTCCTGCAGGTTGAAGACGGGGATGTCGTGACACGACCGATCAAGGGAACTCGCCCGGCCACCGTCTCCTGCAGTGAACTGATCGATTCGGAAAAGGATGCTGCCGAACTGCACATGATCGTGGACCTGATGCGCAATGACCTAGGCCGTGTCTGCGAACCCGGGTCCGTGCATGTCGTAGAAGGCCGGACGATCGAAAGCCATCCAACGGTGCACCACGGTGTCGGGGAAATCCGGGGTCGACTGGAACGGGGAACAATGGTTTCAGACCTCCTCAAGGCCACCTTCCCACCCGGGTCGATCACGGGTGCCCCGAAGATCAGGGCCATGCAGATCATCCATGACCTGGAACCAACACATCGTGGCCCCTACTGCGGCGCATTGGGATGGCTTGGAGCGAAGGATGCATGCCTCTCGGTGGGGATCCGGACGCTCGCCCTGTCAGGTCGATTTTCCGGCGGTTTCACAGGGTTCGAGGGCATCGTGGAGTATGGCACTGGCGGAGGAATCGTCTGCGACTCGGACCCGGATGCCGAGTACGAGGAAACCGTGCACAAGGCCGTGGTCTTCGAGCAGTTGGCTTCGCACTCGACCGTTGGCTGCTCCTGAGTTCGTCGACTATGCGGCCTGGTTCCGTGTTGCCAGCTGCCGTTTCTGCTGGCAGGCGATCGCCCTGACGATCTGCTGGACCACGCAACTGCGATTTGATGGGTTGTACGTGAAGTCGAACGTCATGCCCGTGTAGACGCGCTTGTCGGAACAGATGTGCGAATGCACGAGACGAGCGGTTGCACTGACCGGCGTGCGTACATGTGGTGAAAGTGAGAAGCGTGTCCAGAAGAGTGGTGAACGATGCAGGATCGCCGTGTCATCCGGTGAGATCGTCAACCCAACACCACCACCACCGAGATTCACCAGCTTTCCGCAGATCGACAAACCGACTTCAGGCAGTACCTGCTCTTCCTTCAGGGCCGGTCCTGTCAGGTCATCGTGCTGATCCTGCTCTTTCAGGAATGCTGCAGCGTTGACCCGCTCGGGCTGGACGACGGACTGCGGATCGAGCAGCGGCCAGATCGTCACGTCGGGAAGTGCCAGGCCGGTCGCATCCAGTCGATAGTCCCGCCGCCGTTGGCAACGCTCGACACTGACAGGGAGTTCAAGTCTCAAGGCGGCGCCTCGCCATGATGCTCCGTCCACATTGGCCTCACCCCTGCAGGTTGTCTTGAACTTCCAGCGGTTCTGACCGATGGCGATGATCCCGATCAGGCGGAGTCCCGGATGCAGCTTGATGACCTCTCCCAGGGCTGAAGGTGGGCAGATCCAGATCTCATCCCTCGTCAGGTTGATGAGCTTGGACCTGAAGACAAGGTCGCCTCCACTACCGCGATCCCCGCTGGCTCCTGTTTCATCACTGGTATCTATGGCGACTTCGATGGAACCGTGTCGCTGGTGAATCTGATCCAGGCAGCGACGCCATCCCGATGTTCTTGAGCGTTGTGCTGGCACGTGCGTATCCCCTGCCCACCGCAACTAATCTGTGGTCAAGTGGGATATCGACCCGCATGAGGTGCTCCTGAAACCACCCCCGCCATTGTGTCGCCAGGATGCTTCCTCAAGCCTGCGCAGAACGCATGACCAGTACCGCCCCCTCGCCAGAGCCATCTACTGGTGGATCAGGTCCGGATAACCCGGCTCCAGCGGCTACGTGAGAGAGTGCTTGGCGAGTCCAGAGCCGGAGTCGGACATCCTCCCCTTGAAGGGACCAGGAATCTTCGTCAATGGCCTCCCCGCTGCGAATGGTGAAGATTGGATCGTGCTCATCCCAGATCATCTGCAGGTCACCATCCGGGCTCATTCCCGTGGTCCAGTTGCCTGAATCGACCTCGGACTGGAACTCGGAAGGGATGTCGTCAATGACCACCATGCCACCTGGAGCCAGGTGCGTTCGGCACCTGGTCAACAAGCTCGTCGCAGCATCGAGTTCCCAGAACAGCATGAACGTATTGCCCAGGCACAGCACCAGATCGAAGTCCGACCCCATGTCGGTCCATGGTTCAAGGACATCCTGCAGGATGAGTTTCGCATCAACACCAGACTGCTGAAGGGTGGATCGACACTTCGCCAGGGCATCCTCGTTGCAATCAACCCCGACGACATCGCAACCGGCAACTGCGGCCTGGGTGATTGTTCGGCCATCACCACATCCCAGGTCGAGGACTCGAGCAACAGCCGCCTTCTCCCGTGATCCCACCCACGAGTCCAACCAGGCAGCCTGTGCTGCAGAACGGTCTGCGCCATGTGGATCGCCGCCATCGAGCCAATCGCCTATCTTCATCGTCGCCCTTCGAGTACTTCATCGAGCATGCGAAGTTCCTCCTTGATCTCATCAGCATCACCCGTGCCGCATGCCCCGAATCGAATGGCATAGAACCTGCCGACGAGTCGACCCACGAGCCGGGAGATCGCATCACTTTCCTGTTCAAGTGAATCGGCCCAGTCCCGGGGAGGTTGCCATGCAGGTTTCCGGAATCCGGAAGCGTCGAGTCGCTTCAGCATGTCGACGTAAAAGCCAAGATCCCGTTCGATGGAACGTGCTTCACGCCCGGTTGCACCGGGCCGGGCCACGAGTTCCAGCACTTCCCTGCGATGCCGAAGTGTTTTTCTCCAGACCAGCAGACCCATCGCGATGATCAGCAGAACGATTCCAAACCAGATGTAGCCGACCCCACCGAAGCCGAAGGCGAGATTCATCGTGACCAGGCTCTCCTTGGACCATTGGAAGACCGCTGAAGCCGTCTTCGACCACCATGGCAACCATGTTGCCCTCGCCGTCGCCTGGGAGCCTTCATCAAATCCGAGGAAGGATGTACGCCACGCACCTTCGGCCCATCGGTAGATCCACTGCAGCCGTTGTGAATACGTTGTTGCCTCACTCCTCCCCATCGGGGTGAATGCAGGGGGAGTCGGGTCGACGGTGAGCCAGTCACCTGGCGACAGCTCTACTTCTCCCCAGGCATGGGCATCCGCTTCGAGCACGATGTAGCGGTTCGTCAACTCGTCGTACCGGTCGGTGACGAAGCCCGTCACCATTCTCGCGTGGATGTCGACCGTGTGGCACATGCTGACGAATGCCGCAGCGAAGTATTCGCAGTGCCCGACGCGATCAACCAGAAGGAAATACTCGACTGGATCCATGCCCCCCACCGGTTCCCGGCCGATGCGGGTGAGATCCAGCGAGTATCGATATCGACCCGAGACCAATGCCTGCCTGAAGACCTTGGACGCATCCCTGTTCCATGCAGATGCTTCCGCCGGTGTCCTGGGCCTTCGAGTCGGAAGCCCCGCTTCTTCCAGAAGCCGACGAGCTTCGGTTGCAACTTCTTCATTCCTGTACCGATTCCAGGTCAGTGGCGCCGGCAGTCCCTGGGGCTGCCCGGGTACGGCTCGGATCTCGTACTGCAGTGGTGCCAATGGTCCAGCAGCCTGCAGGACCTGCGTGTAACTGTTGTATTCCAACTCGACATCGACTGGAGCCCGGATCGAGATTGGAACCGAAATCGAGAAGAGATCTTCAAGCGCAACAGCAAGGTCGAAACGCTGCGTCAGCACCCGATCCGACTCGAGTTCAAACTCCCTCGTGGTCTGGAGCGTGTGCCACCGCCCGGCTTCGATGTCATTGCGCCAGTCCGCCTTCGCAAGTTCCGAAGGCACCCAGAGTCCCCCGCCCCTGTAATGATCAAGCGTCGAACCCCGAAGACGCAACGGCTCGGCAAGTTGGACAACGTCCCCTACCGAGTTCTCCAAGGTCACGGACAGGACCTCCAGGAGCGAGTTGTTGATCCTGGTACCACCGACCAGATCGACCCGGGAGGTATGCCCGGGAACGGTTTCCCCAGTACGACCCGTTGCCGCCCGAGCCAGTCCGCCTGTCCAGGCCCGCGGAAATCCGACGAAGAACAGGCCACTCATGATGAGGATTGCCACAAGAACAAGCACGGACATTCTTCGAAAGTCTCGGCGAGCCCCGAGCCCGGAGACCGGCTTGGACATCGATGGCTCCAGGTCACTGCCCCCGACGACGATTCGTCTCTCCAGGAGAACCAGTTCCTGCCCGTGATACAACTGGAAGAGCAGCAGGACCGTGATTCCCATCCCTGTCCAAGCTACCAGCAGGATGCCGAAGAGCAGGTCGATGGAGAGCAGTGCCGCAAGAACCATCAAGAGCAGGCTCAGAATCAGTCGCTCGGCCTCGTTCTCAACGGATCGTTCTTCGTAGAGCTTGAAGATGGTCAGCCAGACCACGAAGGTGCCGATCCATGGCATTGCGCTCCCGGGTTGGGCGATGATGTTGATGGCCGTGATGACCATGACGATCGCGGTGAGCAGGAGCGAGACGGGCCTCGGAAGCGTAAGCCCACGTGGACCCTCGCACACGTACCTGCTGCCGACCGCGAGCATGCCGGAAACAAGGACGAGGAGGAGTGCATGCTGGGCAATGCAGTGAGCGACAATCGCAGTGAAGACGAGGGCGAAGCACATGCGTGATTCAAGGCGTGCCAGGTTCATGCAGCCGCCTCCGGCTTGTCCTGCTGGACATCTGCAGCAGCCTTCGGTGATGGTGCAACGATAAGATCGGCAAGCTGTCGCCCGGTGAGGTACCAGGCATCGGGTCGATGAGACACCGGCCGAATTCGGTCAGGGCTGATGACAACAAGGCCGGCGGGCTCCATGGTCGGAACATGGGCCTGGCCGGTTCGCCTCGGTGCATCAAGATCAAGACCGGCAAGCAGTGTCATCAGGCGATGGACATGAAACGCGTGTCCCCTGAAACCCAGTTGAGGTGCACTGAATCCCAGAACCGAGAGGTCGACCTCCAGTTGTGCCGCAGTCACGGCCTTGACCAGCGATGCAGCCAGCGTGATGGCACGCTCCTCCAGTTCCCTGGGGCTAAAGGACTCGTCCGAACCCACCTGCAACTGTTCAGTAGGCGTGGAAAGATCAAGCACGATCCGGACGCGAGGAGGGCTTGGCCGAGCCCGGTCGATCGCAACGAGGTCGTTCCTGTGCGCGGACAACTTCCACGCGATGTCCCTGACGCTGTCGCCTGTCCGGATCTGCCTGATGCCGAAGTAATCGTCGCCGCCACCTCTTCGTCTTGCGGTTCGAAGGCCATCAGGTCCCCGTGGAACCAGTGCTTCCATCACCCGATGCTGCAAGTCGTAGACCCGCGGATAGACAAGAACATGTTGCAACTGGCTCAGGCGTCGGCTTCGACGGATCATGCCGAAGGGAAAGGATGTTCGCACACTGAATCCGGTCAGTTCAACACGCCCACGCTGCAGCGGCGTGTAGACGGCTTCACCATGAACTGTTTCGCCCGGCCCGACATGCAGAATCCATGCCCTGGAACGAGATATGTCGAAGACCCTGGAGCCTGCCCCACTGAAGACCTCGTCGATGAACAGTCCAAAGGCCGGAACCCAACGCCGCTGACGCATGACCTGGTAACGAATGACAAGAGGTTCGCCCACATTGCCATGCAGTGGCAACTGCCTTTTCAACTCCAGGCCACGGAGCATCCAGGAACTGCCGACGAGTGCGACGACAAGAATGGCTCCAAGAACAGCAAGGAGCCAGAAGAGAATGTTGTTGCCCTGGAGCATCGCAGCTGGAGCCAGCAGGAAGACCAGCAGCAGGAAGGTCACCGGCGCATTGACGGGCAGCAGTTTTCGGCCCATGTCACCACCTCCACGGGTGTACGACCAGTCGCGACCGGATCAGGTGGTCGCGTCCTCGGCCACCGGAGCCTCCTCGCCAGGTTCATCCGATTCGCGAGAATCCTCGGCAACAGCCTGCTCCGGCTCGGGAGCGGCATCTACCTTCACGGCTTTTACATTCCCTACCCTGGTATGACCACGTTGCAATCCTTCGACCTCGGGCAGATCATCGATGCCGGAGAGACCGAAGATCTGGAGGAAGTCCTTCGTCGTTCCATACAGCATGGGGCGTCCAAGTTCTTCGGCCCTGCCGGCAATACGGATCATCCGACGTTCAAGCAGGGTTCGAAGGACCTCGCCACAGGCAACACCTCGAATCGCCTCGATCTCTGCTCGCATGACGGGTTGTCGATAGGCGATGATGGACAAGGTCTCCATTGCGGCTGGAGAGAGACGGGACTGCTTTCGCTGATCCAGAATTCGTGCCAGTACGGGAGCAGCCTCGGGGATGGTCATGACCTGCCATCCACTCGCGACACGTACCACTCGAAACACACGACTGGTTTCTTCATAGGTTTCATTCAAGGCAGCGACCAGGCTGGTGATGGTTGCCGCCGTGGCATCGGGGATGTCTGCAGCCTCGCCCAGCTTGGCATCACTCACCGGACGATCAGCTGTCATGAGAACGGCTTCAAGTCGAGCCGCGGGTTCAAGCGTGCATTCGCCAGCTGCTGAACCCGTATCTGTCATGACTCATACTCCTTACCGTGATCAACGTTTCCATCATCCGATGGAATGATCGACTCGATCAGCGATCGGTCGTGAGGCCTGCGCCCTGGCGGGCAAGGTGCACTCGCTCTCGAGCGACCTGTTGGCGGCGTGAAATCTCGTTTCGGTCCATGTCCTCGGTGGGTTCCTGACCGGAAATAGCAGCAAGTTGCTGTTCAGCGTCTGCAAGGTCGATTTCCGATGCGGGGGTCGTAGACTCGGCAAGCACGGTGAGATGATCTCCCGTGACATGCGCAAACCCACCCTCAACCAGGTACCACTCGCTCTTGCCACCGGGTTGGTCAAGGCGAAGCCCACCAGGTGCAAGACGGGAAAGCATGGGTGCAAGTCCAGCCATCATGCCGTACTGGCCATCCCATGCAGGAAAGCGAACGTAGGTCACCTCACCATCGAATGACGTGGCTTCGGGTGTGATAATCGAACATTGGAATGATGTGCTCACCTGATTTTCCCCACGTTGAACTGTACAAGTGGCGTACAAGGGCCGTGTTGCATCACCTGTGATGAGGGATTGTAACGAGAAGCAGAACCCATTCGTGGACCTCTTGGTACCTATATCCTTGATTCAAGCCTGTTTTTAGGATATTATCCATATATCTGGATGAACGGATGCACGCTGTTGCTGTGCACCTTGTTTGTCCTTCATTGGAGAATCAGAACGTGAGCCAGACAGCATCGACTACCGATACATTCATGAACACTGGGCTAACGCTCCTTGGGGACCTCCCTTTCAAGGTGCATTCGCTTGATCCGGATGTTGTCGCATTTGGTCGCAAGGAAATTGAACTTGCCGAACATGAGATGCCAGGGCTCATGGCATTGCGAGCCCAGTACGGCGAATCCAAACCACTCACCGGTGCGCGAATCACCGGCTCACTGCACATGACCATTCAGACAGCCGTGCTGATTGAAACCCTTGTTGATCTTGGGGCTGAAGTCCGCTGGGCCAGCTGCAACATCTTCTCCACGCAGGATCATGCTGCAGCCGCCGTGGCCGTCGGTCCCGATGGAACCGCGGACGCACCTGCAGGCATCCCGATCTTCGCATGGAAAGGTGAAACACTCGAGGAATACTGGTGGTGCACATTCCAGGCCCTGCACTGGGGCGATGGCACCGGGCCGAATCTCATCCTCGACGATGGTGGTGATGCAACCCTGCTCGTGCATCGCGGTGCTGAACTCGACCGAACCGGGGAAACAGCCGACCCGGCATCCGCCGAGAACGAAGAGTTTGGCTGCGTACTGACGGCCCTCAGGGACATCCGCAATGCGTGCGGCAACTTCTGGGATGACTATGCCAAGGCAATCAAGGGAGTCAGTGAAGAAACAACCACCGGCGTACACCGCCTCTATCAGATGGCCGAAGCAGGCACACTGCTCTTCCCGGCCATCAACGTCAATGACTCCGTTACGAAGAGCAAGTTCGACAACCTGTACGGATGTCGCCATTCCTGCGTGGACGGCATCATGCGTGCCACCGATGTGATGCTTGCCGGGAAGACGGCGATCGTCTGTGGGTATGGAGATGTCGGAAAGGGCTGCAGCCAGTCACTTCGTGGGCAGGGATGTCGCGTTCTCATAACGGAAATCGATCCCATCTGCGCCCTCCAGGCCGCGATGGAGGGCTACGAGGTTGTCCGGCTTGATGAAGCCGTCGGGCGTGGTGACATCTTCGTCACCACTACCGGCAACTTCAACGTCATCACCGCCGACCACATGGCTCGCATGAAGCACAATGCCATCGTGGGGAACATCGGTCACTTCGACAACGAGATCGAAATGGCTGCCCTTGAAAGCCGTGACGATGTGACCAAGATCGACATCAAGCCCCAGGTTGCCGAATGGAAGTTCAAAGACGGCCACAGCATCATTGTTCTTGCCGAAGGGCGGCTCCTGAACCTCGGCTGCGCAACCGGTCACCCGAGTTTCGTGATGAGCAACTCCTTCACGAACCAGGTGCTTGCCCAGATGGAGCTTCATTCCAGTGCAGCTGCCTATGGACTCGATACCATTCATGTCCTGCCAAAGCACCTCGACGAGATGGTGGCTCGGCTTCACCTTGATCAGCTCGGAATCAGTCTCACCGAACTCACGCCTGAACAGTCTGAGTACATCGGGATCGACATCAAGGGTCCCTACAAGCCGGACCACTACAGGTACTGATCAGCAGTTCAACTCCCGGCTTCTACCACGATGGCGATCTCGTCGGCTCCACCACCTCCGATGATGAGCACGACCTGGCTGCCGGGATCATGGCTGAGCATCAAGGTCCTGAAGTCGTCTCCAGCCGGCACGTCATCAGCCGAGATGTAGTTCATGACCGGGCGTCCCCCGTCCCTCTCCGGGTCGAGAAGTGATTCCCGCTCCATGAGAACAGCACCCCGTCCACTCAATGCATGCGAATCCCGTGCGAAGGACCAGAGCACCGGCCACAACGCCGTCGCCGCCTCGATCTCCAGGGTATGACCTGCTGAATCCATGCGTTGCAGCATAGGCTCCCGGTCTGTTCGAGGGTAGACTTCCCTGTACACGACAGGTATTCAGGACACACCAATGATCTTTGAACGCTTCGAAGAACCCGGGCTCTCACAGTATTCCTACGGCATCGGCTGCCAGGGTGCGAGGGCCATCGCCGTCATCGACCCGATGCGTGACATCGATGTCTATATCGATTACGCCCAGCGGAACGGTGTCGCCATCTCACATGTACTTGAAACGCACATTCATGCCGACTTCGCATCCGGAGCACGCGAACTGGCTGAGAAGACCGGCGCCGAACTCTGCCTCTCAGGCTTCGACGAAGGTGAGCTGTTCGAAACCCAGTTCCCTCGAACGAAGTTGAATGACGGTGATTCCATCGACATCGGAAACGTGAAACTCGTCGCACATCACACCCCGGGGCACACCCCGGAACACATCTCCTATCTCGTGTACGACCTGCAGCGGAGTACAGACACTCCCATGGCGATGCTCTCCGGCGACTTCCTGTTCGTCGGGTCACTTGGCCGGCCGGACCTTCTCGGCAAGACTGAAACCGATGGGCTTGCGAGGAAACTCCATGCAAGTGTCCGAGCACTCGATGGACTTCCCGACTCGATCGAGATCCACCCGGGTCATGGGGCCGGCTCGATGTGTGGCGCAGGAATGAGTGGACGACCCATGTCGACCCTCGGGTATGAACGAATTGCCAATCCCATGCTCGATCCCGGACTGACGGAAGACGCCTTTGTCGAGAAGATCCTCTCCAATCTTCCTCCCCGGCCCGAGTACTACACCCGCATGAAGCAACTCAACAGCACGGGCCCGGCTCTTCTCGGGCAACTTTCAGCCGGACCATCAATCACACCCGAAGATGCACGTGACTTCAGCCAGGCAGGAATCATCATCGACCTGCGAAACCAGACCGATTTCGGTCGTGGACATGTCCCAGGCTCGGTCTGCATCGGCGGTGGCAGGAGTTTCTCGACCTGGGCTGCCTGGATGCTTCCACCGGAAACACCCCTGCTCCTGATGGGCACTTCGATCCAGGACATCGAGCAGGCGGTCCGTGGACTTGTTCGGGTCGGACTGGACAATATTGCAGGCCATCTCACCGGTGGTATGAAGGCCTGGGCCAAGGCCGGGCTGCCGGTTGCACAGCACGAAGTCATTCCATCAAGTGAACTCCAGGAACGAATCGCTTCCGGAGAAGAACTCCATGTCCTGGATGTCCGGACCGATCGGGAATGGGAGGATGGACATATTCCGTCTGCCCATCACGTGGTCCTGCAGAATCTCACTGCCAACATCGATGATCTGAAGAATAAGGGCCCCGTCGTGACCGTGTGCGGCGGTGGGTACCGATCAGCGATTGCAGCCAGCCTGCTCGAACAGGCCGGGGTAGAAGTGCTGGACCAGCTTGGAGGCATGGCAGCGTGGAACCGGGCAGGTTGCTCGACGACGAAGAATACGGCAACGCTTTGATCGATTCCCCGGCCTGGAACCAGGCGACCGGTTCCGTGTACTCGCGGTGTCGCAACCCACTGGATAGAATGCCCACCCCATGAGCGACTCAATCGGGCACGAGTGCGGCCTTGCACTTGTCCGACTCAAGCAGCCCCTGAGCTACTTCGCTGAACGCTACGGCGATCCGAGCTGGGGCGTGCGCCGCCTGCACCTGCTCATGGAAAAACAGCACAACCGGGGACAGGATGGCGCAGGCATCGCCGTCGTAAAGCACGACATGCCACCGGGCGTCTCCTTCATGCGGCGACTCCGATCAACTCGGCACAACGCCATTGAGCGCATCTTCGATACGGTGCAACGCGACCTTGAATCGATACAACTGAAGAACGGCAGCACGAACTTCAAGACCCTGAAGAACCGCTGCAGGTATCTCGGCGAGGTGTACATCGGGCACCTGCGATATGGAACCCATGCAGGCAACACGACTTCCAATTGCCACCCGTTGATTCGAAGGAACAATACGGCCAGTCGGAATCTTGCCCTTGCAGGCAACTTCAACATGACCAACTCCCGTGAACTCTTCGATCAACTCGTCGAGTTCGGACTCAGTCCCGTTGGAGATTCGGATACCCAGGTCGTTCTTGAACGCATCGGGTATTTCCTCGATCTTGAACATCGTCATCTTCGAACGACGATGGGACCGGAGTCCTTCCTGCAACTGGAAGGCCGGGAACTAGCACAGGCCATTTCAAGCGACCTCGACCTTGCGAAGATCCTGTCACGCGCATCGGAGAACTGGGATGGCGGGTATGCCTTCACTGGGCTCCTGGGCAATGGTGATGCCTTCACCTGCCGTGACCCCGCCGGCATCCGACCACTTTTCTACTACGAGGACGAGGAAGTGATTGCGGCTGCATCCGAGCGACCACCGCTGATGAGTGTCTTCGATGCCGAGCCCGAGGACATCAAGCCGGTCAAGCCCGGGCACGTACTCATCATCAAGCAGGATGGTCGGACGTCCCATGTCCCCTTCATCGACCCGCTTCCCCTGAGGCAGTGCACCTTCGAACGCATCTACTTCAGCCGTGGAAACGACCCGGACATCTACAACGAACGCAAGCAGCTTGGAAGAAACCTGGCTGGACGCACCCTCGATGCCATCGACCATGACATCGAGAACGCCGTCTTCTCGTTCATTCCGAATACAGCCGAGACGGCATTCCTGGGACTCGTTGGTGAAACCCAGAGGCAGGTTCGGAAAGCACATGCCGAAGCTTTCTGGGCCAGCATCGAGGCCGGTACACCCGACAAGGATGCATTTCACCGGATGAATGCAATCCAGGTCCGCGCCGAAAAAATTGCGCACAAGGACCAGCGGCTTCGTACGTTCATCACGCATGATGCTGCCCGGCGAGACCTCGTGATGCACATCTACGACATCACGAGAAATGTCGTCAAGCCTGAGGACACGCTTGTCGTACTTGATGATTCAATCGTGCGAGGGACGACCCTGCGGGAATCGATCATCACGATTCTCAGCAGGCTCAATCCACGCAAGATCGTCGTCGTTTCATCCGCTCCTCCGATCATGTACCCGGACTGCTATGGGATCGACATGAGCCACCTCAACCGATTCATCGCCTTTCAGGCTGCCGTCGCCCTCCTTGAGGACCAGGGAAAATCCGACCTCCTTGATGCCATCGAGCACGATTGCAAAGCCCAGGCAGGCAGCCCCCCCGCCACCATGGTCAACCATGTCCGGCGAATCTATGACAACTTCGACCTGGAGACGCTCTCCGGCAAGATCGCCCAACTTGTCCGCCCCAAGGATGTCGAGTGGAACGGGGACCTGCAGATCATCTACCAGGACCTCGAGGGGCTCCATTCCTCCATGCCCGAATACACCGGTGACTGGTACTTCACAGGCGAATATCCGACCCCAGGAGGCCTGGATGTTCTGAACAGGTCCTACTTGAACTGGCGGGCAGGACTCGACCAACGCGCCTATTGACTCTTTCAAGGCCATGCAGCGGCCTCCAAGGGGGCGAAAGCCTTGTGCTTGCCTTGACTGGAGGGTGAAAAACGGGTCAAATACCCCGCTCGGCCCGCTCCCTTGTCGAGGGGCGGCCTTGTTTTTTCAGGAGATCCTCCGTGGCCCGGTATCTAGGTCCCAAGGTGAAGTTGTCCCGCCGCGTGGGTGTACCCATCGCGGATATCCCGAAGCACACTGCAAGGCGACAACTCAATGCGCCTGGGCAGCATGGCTATCGCGGTCGGCGTCCGAAGGATTATGGAATCCGCCTGACGGAGAAACAGAAACTCCGTTACCACTACAACATCATGGAGAAGCAGTTCAGGCGATACGTCGCCGAAGCAGGTCGTCGGAAGGGAAATACCGGCGATGTTCTTCTCCAGTTGCTTGAATCCCGTCTCGACAACATCGTTCGCCGCAGTGGCTTCGTCCGCACGATCTGGGCAGCACGGCAGGTCGTCGGCCACGGTCACGTACTGGTCAACGGGAAGAAGGCCAGCAAGCCCAGCATTCCGATCAAGATCGGTGACGTCATTACTTTCAAGGACAGTATCCAGAACGTGATTCGAGAAAACATGGAGTCACTGGCTGGTCACATCGTTCCCGAATGGCTTGAACTCAACCCCGCTGAACTTTCTGCAAGGGTCGTTTCAACACCACTTCCAGACCAGATACCCTTCGACGTGAATACCAATCTCATCGTCGAGTTCTATCGCTGATTCCTCGTTCGTCTCGAGCCCACCGGTTCGCCGGGGGACATGAAGAGGGTGGAGGTCATCCTGGTTCAGGCATGCTCACCGAACCAGTTCCCAATCGATGAACAAGTTCTTCCGAAAGTACAACAAGTGGCTCCTGGCAGTCTTCGGATCCGGCCTGATGGTGATCTTCCTCATGCCGGAAATCCCCTCGCTTGTTTCGAACATGGGACTCAACCGTTCCATCGTCGCAACCGTCGACGGCCGATCAATCAGTCGCCAGGAATGGAGCCAATACCAGTCCGAGGCCCAGGTCATCGACCGTCTCCAACTGACACTTCCCTTCGTCGGCACGATCGACAGCTGGGAACAGTGGTACCTGCTCGTACGGGAAGCCGGGGAAGCAGGCATGATTGGTGGACTTGCAACAAGTCCCATTACGGATGACCAGGCGATTCAGATCAGCCGGAGCCTCGGTGTAAGTCCCACTACCGTGCTCCAGACATACACGAACTACATCGGGATCGTGAACTACCTCAGCCACCTGTCTGGAAGCGCACCGCTCTCCGATCGACGCCTGAGGCTCAATGGCAGGAAACTCTTCGACACGATTTCTGCACAGGTTGTCTCGATCAAGGCCGACACGCCCGACGGGGGGCAGGAGCCCGATGATGCGCAGTTGAAGGCGCACCTCGAACTCTACGGAGACATCGAACCCGGAACCGGTGACCACGGCTTCGGCTACAGGCTTCCTGATCGACTTGCATTCGAATGGCTCGTGATCCCCGACAGCGCCATCAGGCAGTCCCTCGAATCCAGCGAAGCGATGAATGACATCGAACTGCTGAAGTACTGGAGGCGGAACGAAGGTGACAAGGGCATCCCTGAAGTCAAAGCAGGCGCGGAAGTTCCCGAGGCCGTCCACGCTCGACTCCTTGATGAACTCACCGACGATCGCCGGACGGAGATCTCGAGAAAGGCCGGCGATGAACTTCGCTCACCACGACGCGGATTCAAGGAATCCGGCGGATACATCGTTCTGCCCGAAGACTGGGACACGCAGCGGCTTTCCCTCGAGGATCTGCGCCAGTGGCTGCAGGCTGAACAGGGACTGGAACTCCCCACGGTGGAACGAACCGAGGGCCTTCTTCCTCTCGACGAGCTCCGCTCGATCGAGGGAATCGGACTTGCTACGACAGACAAGTACGGACAGCGGCCCATCAACCTTCCAGCTCTTGCCGCTGAAGCAAAGGAGTTCGAAGGAAATGGCCTCTACCCGATCCAGGAAGGCGTGGCCGGACCCGTCCTGAAGGATCGACAGAACAACCTGTACGTATTCCGCGTGATTGAAACGGATGCCGCACGAGCTCCGGCTGACGTGGAGGAGATCCGTGAAGAACTCGGTACAGACCTGCAGCGGCTTGCCCACTACAGGCAACTGGTCCTGGACATCGATGATGTTCGGACCAGGGCTCGATCCGAAGGACTTGAATCCCTCGCAGACACGAATAAAACGAGCGTACTTGGGGCTTCCTTCCAGCAGTACGATCCACGGTTTGCGCAGTTCTTCCTTCAGAACCAGGGATCGATGCCGAGGGCATCGCAGATCGTTCCGGGTCTCGGGGAAGATACAGAGGTTGTAACGACTGTCCTTGAACGTGCCAGTTCAATAGACCAGGACGGTTCCCTGGTGGATCTTTCGCCGGACGAGCGTATTGATGTCATAGCCTCTGAGGACAACCTGGCCCTGGTCGTCGTGCAACTCAACAGCCGAACCCCCATTACCCTCGATGAATTCACGGTCATGACTGAAGCAGGACTTCTTGCAAATCTCATCATGCAGGATGAACTTGTCAATACGGGCTCGGTTGCCGATGCATTCACGCTCGAGGCGCTCATGGAACGTCACAACTTCGTTCCTTCCGGCAACTCGGAGCAGGATGAACAGGCAACGGTGGATGCCGTTGGCGAAGAAGATGCCGAGGCATCTGGTTCCTAGGTTCTGCGATTCCCCTGGCTCTTCAACTGACACGTGATCCTGCAGGAACGGGGCGATCGGTCCGAAGCAGGCAGACGTCCGTGGCATTCCCCTCTGCATCCGAAGCGGTACCTGCCAGGATCATCCCTTCGCTGACCACTCCACGAATGGTCCTTGGTTCGAGGTTCGCAATGAATACCACCTGCGAACCGACCAGTGATTCCGGATCCTCGTACCAGGCGCGTACGCCGGCACAGATCTGACGGCCAGTCTCGGACCCATCATCCAACCGGATCTTCAAGAGCCGGTCGGCATCAGGGTGATGTTCCGCGGCAGTGATCGTTCCGACGCGGAGATCAAGCCGGGTAAATGTCTCGAAATCGATGGTGGATTGAAAATCGGCCATGGAGGCTCCTTCAGTGCACAGGGAGGCATGCTAGCGTCAGATTCCGAGGGCTGCGACAGGGGTCAAAAAGCAGCCAAATAGAGCGGGTAAATGAAAAGCACTTGCAGCAAGGCACTTATGACTACAACTTGGGGCCCAGTAGTGCTAGATTACTGGGGAAGGGATTTGGCCAGTCGTGACTGTGGGTCATGCTCGAGGCCAGGGAGAAGGACTTTTTCTCCGGGGGGGGAGAGATTCCATGACAACTCAGACTCGGTGGGCGACCGTTGCGACGGCTACCACGTTGATTTGTGCAGGCTCCGCCATGGGCGACCTGCTGAACCTCGACTATGAAATCGTCGGTGTGAACCACCTCACTGGTGCAAACGCCCCGGCCGGAGACCACTACACGGTGGACATCTTCGCCGTGGTCGAAGCCGGTGATCGCCTCGATGCGGTGGCTGGTGATGACAATGTCGACAAGATCATCTCGGCGCTTCCAACCGGATCCTTCTGGCAGAACCCATTTGGTGGCAACGATTCATCCTCCATCAACCCCTTGTTGTTCTCGACGTTTCCTTCACTTGAATACGACTCGTTCGTGACCATCGGCCTCCTCGACCAGGACGGAAATGAAATGTCCACGCAGGGCATCGACTTCAGCCAATTCGAAGTCGGTGGAGACATCTTCGTCGACAACGGTGCCTGGTACGTCACTCCTGCAGATGCGCAGGGTGAAAGCGAAGACTTCACCGGCACCGATTGCAGCAATGGATCTGCCGTACGGGTTGCACGGCTTACCGTCAACGGACTCGGTACGTCCATCCACCTGGAAGGCATCTTCCAGGGCAAGGACTCCGCCGGCACCACGTGGTCATCGAACGGATCGATTGACGTCGGCTATGCACCAATCGACGACTGCAACAGCAACGGTGTCGCGGACAACTGCGATATCGCCAATGGCGACTCGGATGACTCCAACGAGAACGGAATCCCGGACGAGTGCGAATCATTCGACTGCAACGGAAACGGCATCGATGATGCCGACGACATCGCCGATGGCACGTCAAGCGACTGCAACGGCAATGCCATTCCCGACGAATGCGATATCGCCGATGGCACGTCAAGCGACTGCAACGGCAACGGTGTCCCCGACGAGTGCGAAGGCGCCGATTGCAACGGTAATGGCACTCCGGATGACTGTGACATCGCCGATGGCACGTCCGAGGACTGCGATAACGACGGCACGCCCGATGAATGCGAGCCGGATTCAGATGGTGACGGCATCATCGACGACTGCGAAGTGCCGCCCAACTACGTCAATCTGAACACAGGTGATCTCTATGAGTTCTTTGATGATGCAATCGCAGACGCAAACCAGGGTGATTCGATCCTTGGATTGGCTGATGCTGTAAGCAGCGAGGCGAGCCTCAACTTCGCCTACAACTGCGTCGAGTTCATCGCTGCCGGCGATGTCTTTACGGTAGCACCAATCGATCTGGCTCCGTGTGGATCGTTCATCATCCAAGGCACCGGCTACCTCGATGGCAACGTCCGTACCGCTGCGTTCGGAACAAGTCGAATTGAAGCCGACGACTGGCTCGAGTTCGACGCGAGTGGAATGGTGATCGTGCGAACGGACTCCACGCTCGAAGTGTCTGCAGCAAATGGCAGTGACTTCGAAGGCACCACCATCATTCGCAATCGCGGTGTGCTGAGCGGCTACGCAAGTGCCGCATACGGCATCGACAACTCAGGCACGATGCACATGATGGAGGGTGCGTCGCTTGAAAGCGATGGTGCTCAGAACACCGGTACGCTCAATGCCCAGGGCACCATCGTTGGTGACCTGAGCAATGGAAACTTGGCCAATGCCGTCAATGACCTGATGCACATCGGTGATCTCACCAACGACGGCACGGTCAACATCTTCACTGGCGTGTACTACCTTGTGGGTGACCTCACCAACAATGGCACGATCAACGGTGAAATCGATGCAGGCCCCGGCCTGCGTGGTGGTGATGACACCCAGCCTGGTGATGGACTCAACGTGGGCGGCAGCTACAACGCCGGTCCCGGTGCCAGCCTCACCATGCCACACGAGTACTGGGCCGTCCGCATCGGCGGACACGTGAACCTGGAGATCAATGACCCGGGCAACTTCCATATGAACCTTGCTGAACTGCATGCCACCGGCCGAGCCGACGGCGTTCAGAACATCGAGGTCATGGGAACCGACCTGGGCAATACCGAGGACGGGCTCGAGCAGGGCGCAGCGGGCAACTTCCCGCTGGGTACGCTCCGCATCGATGCCAACTCCTCGGCGAGACTTGTCGATGTCCATGACAACGACAGCCTTGGACAGGATGCCGGTGAGGCCTTCTACTGCGATACCCTCGTGGTCGACGGCTACCTCGACACCAATGGCTACAAGGTGTACGCCAACGATGTCGTGATCAACGGCAAGGTCAGCAATGATGATGATGTCATCATCATCAATCCGCCCGTGCTCGGCGACCTCAATGGTGACAGCCTCGTCGACGTGCTCGACCTGCTGGTCGTCATCGCCGACTGGGGCACCTGCCCAGGCGAGTGCAGTGACGCCGACCTCAACGGTGATGGCGTCGTCGACGTGCTCGACCTGCTCATCATCCTGCAGGAATGGTCCTGACCTTTCTCTGAGGATTGAGTCAATACGTCACGCGGCCCCCGGATTCGTCCGGGGGCCGCGTTCAATTCAGTGCATCGAGTTTCGTTTCAGCCAGACGCCTGGATGGCTTCCCAGTCCCTGTCCGAGAGCATGCTGCCATTGGCACGCTCGGACACGGTGGCGTCCCGCCGCCAGGATCGCTCGCAAGCTGGCTGGTCACGAAGGTCCTGGATGACAATGGCATCGGCGGTTGCCTCCACGGACGCCCTGGACACTCCGATCAAGTCTGCAAGTTCTGTTTCGAAGGGCATCAAGACGCCATCCGTGTCCGGGATAACGACGCCTGCATCAAGCGGCTTCTCGATTCCCGACTCCTTGGCCTCCTCCAGTGCCTTGAGCACGTCATCGCGTATCGCCATGACATCGGACCAGCCTGCGTCCGCTTCCATGTCGAGGTCGCAGAACGTCTCCAGGTGGACACAGGCATCATCTCCATGGAGGTCACGCCATGCTTCGTCGGCCGTATGAGGAATGATCGGTGCCAACAGCCTGCAGAGCATCGAAGCGATCTCGTGCAGCACGCTCTGGGACAGGCGGCGACGTGGGGTGTCGAAACGATCGCAGTAGAGGCGATCCTTGACTGCCACGCAGTAGATCGAGGAGAGCGTGTCATTGCAGAAATCGAATATAGACAGGTGGACGCGGCGGAAGTCACAACGCTCGTAGGCCGCGCGAACCTCGCTCTGCAACCGAGCTGCTTCAGCCAGAGCCCAGGCGTCGATGGATGTGGGAGGAACATCCGAGACCTTCATGGTCGCCACATCGAAATCTCCCAGGTTCGAAAGCAGGAATCGAAGCGTATTGCGTACCTTGCGATAACTCTCACCGGCCAGTTGGAACAGTTCTTCATCAGCGCGGACGTCGTTCTCGTAGGCAAGGCTGCTGACCCACCATCGACAGACATCGGATCCAAAGGATTCGAGCAGCGTATCGACGTCGAGGGCGTTGCCCTGGGACTTGCTCATCTTCCTGCCCTGGCGATCATTGACGAACCCGTGCGTCAACACCGTCTTGAACGGTGGCTCCCCGGTCACCCCAAGGCCCGGCAGCAGTGACAACTGGAACCATCCACGATGCTGGTCTGAACCTTCCAGGTAGAGATCCACGGGATAGCCAAGGCCACGCCGACGCATGACGGCATTCCAGGAAGAACCAGACTCGAACCAGACGTCGAAGATGTCGTAGGCCTTGACAAGTTCCGCCACGTCCAGGCCCTTGGGCGCATCGGGGTCGCCGGCGGCATCCCAGGTCGCCAGCAACTGCTCGGGCGTCTCGCTGAACCATGCATCACTGCCACGCTCCCCGATCGCTTCGGCGACCGCCCTGGTCGAGGCAGCCGTCAACACCATCTCGCCATCGGGCATGATGAATGCGGGAATCGGAAGTCCCCAGGAACGCTGACGGGAGATGCACCAGTCAGGCCTCGACTCGAGCATGCCCTGCATGCGATTGCGGCCCCACTCAGGAATGAAGTTGATGTCTGATCCCGTGGTCGCCATTGCCTGGTCACGAAGCGAGGCCCCTTGGCTCTTCGTTGGCTCGTTGACGGAAATGAACCATTGCTCGGTCGAACGGAAGATCACGGGCGATCCAGATCGCCAGTCGTGCGGATAGCTGTGCTCGTAGTCGTGGTGGTGGAACAAGTGCCCACTTTCGGTCAATCGCTGGACCACCAGTGGATTGGCCTCCCAGACGGACTTCCCCTGCAGCCAATCGGGCACCGTTTCGTCGTAGGTGCCGTCGGCCTGCACCGGGCAGTAGATATCCATGCCTTCACGGATTCCCGTGAAGTAGTCATCGGTTCCATGACCAGGTGCCGTGTGCACAAGTCCCGTGCCATCCTCGAAGGTCACGTACTCGGCGGCGACGATCGGGCTCGTACGCTGACAGTACGGGTGCTCATAGGACAGCCCGATCAGCGCTGAGCCATCGCACTCTCCAAGAACATCGGCATCCTCATGCCCGGCTGTCTTCATGACGGTATCGACGAGATCGGACGCAATTACTCTCGTCCTGCCGCCGGATGCAACCAGTGCATAGCGACCACGCTCATGAACGGCGATGGCCATGTTTGCCACGAGCGTCCACGGCGTCGTTGTCCAGATGAGGAAGGACGGCGTCGTGTCCAGGTCAACTCCGAACGCTCCGCCGACTGCTGCTGCATCGCTCGCAGGGAAGTCCACGAACACGGACGGATCAGTTCGATCCTCGTATTCAAGTTCGGCCTCGGCCAGTGCCGTCTGGTTGTCGATCGACCAGTGCACGGGTTTCAACTGCCGGTAGACGATGCCCTCGGCAACCAGGTCCGCAAAAACCTCGAGCACGGCCTGCTCGTACCCGGGATTCATCGTGAGGTATGGATCGTCGTAGTCGGCAAGGGTCAGGAGACGCTTCATCTGCTTTGCCTGGCCTGCCTGGTGCTTCTCGGCATAGGCCCGGCACTCCCGTCGTATCACCATGCGGCGGATGTCGTCATCGAGGGAGTTGATCTTTTCCATCTTGCCCTTCTCGAGCAGCTGCATCATCACCATGTGCTCGATAGGCAGGCCGTGGCAGTCCCAGCCGGGTACGAAGGGACAGGACCTGTTCTCCAGCAGCCTGGATCGGACAACGATGTCCTTGAGGACCTTGTTCATCAGGTGGCCGACATGGATCGAGCCATTGGCATAGGGAGGACCGTCATGGAAGACAAAGGGGTCCGAGCCTGATCTCGCCTCGAGAAGGCGGCCGTACATCCCCTCCTGCTCCCACCGCTTTTGGCTGGCAGGTTCATTTTCCCTGAGGTTCGCCCGCATCGGAAACTTCGTCCGGGGCAGGTTCAGGGTCTTCTTGAAGTTGGGACGTGTTGCGTCGGTCATGGCTCGTATGTGGCCTGCTCTCCTGGGAATCAGCGTCATGCAAACTGCACAGGATACCCTTGAGGCTCCGAATGATCACCCACTATTCGATCGGTTCAATACGGCATCATGCAGCAGCATCGAGTGGTCATCGTGATGGTCCTGCTCTTGGAGAGCTTCCTCGTGATGGCCATGATCGACGACTTCACCCGCGGCCCATCCCAGGGACAGGCCCAGCAGCAAGGCGAAACTCAGCAACAGGCGATCGTGGCGATGAAACTGCAACTCGGGCAGGAGGTCACTGAGCGCAATGCACAGGAAAAGACCGGCAGCGAACGCCAGGGCTGCAGCCGTGAGTGTTCCACCATCACCAAGGCCCATGGAACCGATGATTGCCCCCACCGGCGTAACCGTCCCGTAGGCCAGGTTCATCAGGTGACGCCGCGTCCTTGACTGCCCGGCTGCCGACATCAGTGTGCCAAGTGCCAAGCCATCAAAGGGCTTGTGCAGAATGATGGCCAGCAGGATGGCCATCCATGCCGAATCACCGCCTGCCCACGCTCCACCGAGCGCAATACCTGCAAGCAGGCCATGAATGCAGAGGCCAGCCAGTGCTCCGAGCCAGGTCGTGTCGTGGCCGTGCTCGTGGTCCGCCTCCCCGCAAGGTGGATCATGGTGGTGAAAGCAGATGAAGCGTTCCAGCAGGAAGATGGACAGGAAGCCTGCCACGACCCACATGAGAACGGGAACAATCGCCTCCTCCAGTTCGCCTTCACCATGTGCATGCATTTCGAAGGCATGCGGCAGGAGATCGAAAAGCGAAACACTGACCATGATGCCTGCAACGAAGCTCAAGGTGACCTGCATTCCACGGTGCGTCAGCCGACCCCAGAGGGGTACGAGACCACCCAGAACAGATACGCCAAATACCAGGATGAGAGACAGGAGGAAGTAGAGCACGGGGCGGACATCATATTCCATGGAAGCCACCATGGGCTGTAGCATGCCCCATACCCGTGACTCTCCTGATCACCATGTCGCTGCTGGCTGTGCTGCCCGGGATCCTCCTGTTTCTCGGAGGCGGCACACGCCTCCCGATCCTGATGTACCACAAGGTACGGCCTGCCCAGGCCGACTCGCTGACCGTCCCCCTGGAGGTCTTCAGGAACCACCTGGAAGTACTCGCTCGACGCGGCTACCAGGCGATCTGCTTCGCCGACCTCCTTGAACACGAAGAACATGGTCGACCACTGCCTCCAAAGCCGGTACTGCTTACATTTGATGATGCCTATGCCGATTTCATCGAACATCCCATGACGATCATGAAGGACCTCGGGTTCAAGGCAACGGTCTTCCTCCCCGTGGGCCATGTCGGCGGCGAAAATGCCTGGGATGGAGGCGGGGAAGCCATCATGAACTGGGATGATGTCCGCAGCGTTTCCGGTGAGGGAATCGAAATCGGCCTTCATTCCTGGAACCATGACAATTACAGGGATCTGGGCGCATCGGACATCGAGGCTGATCTCCTGCGATGCATCGACACGCTTGGTTCCGAATCCGTTCCATTCGTGCCTGTTCTTGCCTACCCCTACGGAGGCCTGCCGAAGAACGCCCAGCAACGTGCACACCTTGAATCAATCCTCGAGAAGGTCGGGGTCCGCTATGCACTGCGCATCGGATCCCGGGTTCATCGCCTGCCCACTCAAAGCCGCTTCGCACTTCGACGCGTCCCGATGGAGGGGAAGGACACCGGGCTGAGGTTGTGGTGCAAACTGGCCCTGGGCCGAACCAGGCTCTGAAACAGGGAACGCCGTGGTTCCAAAGGGACCCACGGCGTTTCAAATGGAGCAGATGAGACTCGAACTCACAACCTCCTCGATGCGACCGAGGCGCTCTCCCAATTGAGCTACTGCCCCCCTGGTTCAACTTTCCATTACACGAACCCAGGTCGGATCCGGGATTATAGCCGCAGTGTCGTCGTCCCGATCTCCAGGCCGCCGGTACAATCAATCCATGAATCCCAGTAGCGCGGGGGCCACAACCCCCGGGAAGAAGAAGAAGAAGCGGGATCCACGAGACACCCCGGCCATGCGCCAGTACGCCTCGTTCAAGGCTTCGCACCCGGATTGCATCCTGTTCTTCAGGATGGGCGATTTCTACGAGATGTTCGACGAGGATGCCCATGTTGCCCATGCCGCGCTGGGGATCACCCTCACCGAGCGATCTTCCGGCATTCCCATGGCGGGTGTTCCCTACCACGCTGCCGACAACTACCTCCGCCGCCTCATTGAACAAGGTCATCGGGTTGCCGTCTGTGAGCAGGTCCAGGACCCGAGCGAAGCCAAAGGCGTCGTAGAGCGTGCTGTCACACGAGTCCTGACCCCCGGAACACTCGTCGACGACTCACTGCTCAATGATGGCGTTGCCAACAAGGTTGCCGCAATCATGCCTCGCCGAAGCGGGAACATGGAGGTCATGGACATCGCCATTGCTGAACTGTCCACAGGCGACTTCAGGCTTCGAACCGTAGCGTCACAGCAAGCACTCGATGAACTGGTACGACTGGGACCATCCGAGATCCTCCATGCCGATGAGTTGGATTCCACCATCGACCTCGTTGCGGAGGCCCACGCACTGCTCGGGTCAGCCTCGACGGCCAGGCCGGGATGGGCCTTCCAGGCAGAGGAAGCTTCCCGGACGCTCTGCCGACACTGGGGTGTCTCCAGCATGGAGGGATATGGATTCGCTGATGCGGAACCTGCCCTCGGAGTTGCAGGCGCTCTCCTCGCCTACCTCCTCGAAACACAGCCTGGAATGCCCGACAGGAAGGCATTGACCCACCTGCAGCCTCCGAGGCGGGAATCCCCCGACCAGGAGATGTCGCTTGATGCAAGCACCATTCGGAGCCTTGAACTGGAACGAACAATGCGATCAGGCGGAACCGAGGGTTCACTCCTGTCCGTTCTCCAGAACGCCCGGACTCCCATGGGCAGGCGTCGCCTCCGTGACTGGCTCTGTTTCCCGCTCCGTAACCAGAAGGCCATCGAGCAGCGACTCGATGCCGTCGAGCAGTTGGCAGGAGATGAAGATCGGCGAAAGCAAGCTCGCGAGACCATTGGAACCATCCAGGACGTGGCACGGATCTGTGGTCGAGTTGCAATGCGTCGAGGAACTCCACGTGACATCGTTGGACTTGGACGATCACTGCAGGCCCTGCCCAACCTGACGATGTTGATTCAGGACGAACCAGCCTTCGAATCCCTGCATGCCCGCTTGACCGGTGTCTCTGACATCACCTCTCCTCTCGGGGAGTACCTCTCCGGAACATGCGTCGATGACCCCCCGGCCCACTTACGCGACGGCGGCCTCGTCAGGGACGGCATCGACCCTGAACTGGACGAAGCACGCCTGCTTCAGCGTGACGGCACGAGTTGGCTTGCCGACTACCAGCAGCAGTTGTCAGTGGAATCCGGGATCCCCTCGCTGAAGATCGGATTCAACAAAGTCTTCGGGTACTACATCGAGGTGACCAATGCGAATGCAGCAAGCGTGCCGATCACGTTCAGCCGCAAGCAGACACTGAAGAATGCCGAGCGATACATCACGCCTGAACTGAAGGAGTACGAAGATCGCGTGCTCACTGCCGGGCAACGGGCCATCGAACGGGAGCAGAAGTTGTTCGAAGATCTCTGCCGTGCCATCGATGCCGCCGGCAATGCACTGCATGAGTTCGCCGAAGCCGTAGCCGACCTGGATGTCCTCGCGGGGTTCGCCTCGCTTGCCGCCAAACATGGCCTGGTTCGACCGACCCTGACCGAGGAGCTCGACCTTGACATCCTCGAGGGTCGTCACCCCGTACTTGATTCGATGCTCGGCTCCGAGTTCGTGCCGAATGACACCATGCTTGGAGGACAGGGGGCCCCGAGTCTTGCACTCATCACGGGCCCGAACATGGCTGGCAAGAGCACCTATATCCGCCAGGTGGCACTGATCGTCCTCATGGCACACACAGGCTGCTTCGTTCCCGCCAGGAAGGCGACCATCGGGGTCGTCGACCGGATCTTCACCCGGATCGGTGCCTCCGATGAACTGCATGCTGGCCGTTCCACGTTCATGGTCGAAATGACTGAAACGGCAAACATCCTCCACCATGCAACGAAACGCAGCCTCATCATCCTTGACGAGATCGGCCGGGGCACCAGTACCCTCGATGGGCTCTCCCTGGCCTGGGCCATCACTGAAACCCTGGCAGCCAGGGGAAGCAGGACACTGTTTGCAACCCACTACCACGAGATCACGGCACTCGCCGATCAATGCGAGCCGATTACGAATCTCCATGTTGCCGTGAAGGAATGGGAAGACCGAATCGTCTTCCTTCATCGAATCGAGGCTGGCAGTACTGACCGAAGCTACGGGATCCATGTTGCACAACTTGCAGGAGTCCCTGCAGAAACACTCCAGCGAGCACGGCAACTTCTTGACACTCTCAGCGTGCAGACGGAAGGTGACTCAAGATCACCTGCGAGTGAACCCGCTGGAGTTGATCAACCATGGCTCTTTACAGGCACCAAGGAACACCCCGTCATCGATGCGCTCCGAAGCATCAACCTGGACTCCATGACACCGCTGGAGGCCTTTGACAGGCTCCGGCAGTTGATCAAGCAGGACCAGGAGTGCTGAAGCATGCCACTTGGACTCCGAGCACAGCAACTGGAGGAGGTCTTCGAATCAGCGATGGGCTGGGACGAGTACCTCGAGAGTGATCCAGCCAAGGCCCAGCCGTGGCGAGAGACCCGCTCGCAAATCCAACTCGGCTCCGACCAGGAACGACTGCTTTCCATGTTCACCCGGAGGATGCCGATCCTCATGATCTCGGGGATCTGGTGCGGGGACTGCGTTCGCCAGGGTCCCGTCCTCCAGGCACTTGCAGATGCAGCACCGTGCATCGAGTTGAAATACATCGATCGGGATGCCGTCCCCCTCCTCATGGAGGAAGTTGCCATCAACGATGGCCACCGGGTCCCGGTCGTACTCTTCATGGCCGAGGACTTCGAGCCCGTATCCGCCATGGGAGATCGCACGCTGAAGTACTACAGGCATCTTGCCTCCAGGAACCTCGGACCCAGTTGCCCTCTCCCAGGAGCGCCGGCCGGCGATTCCCTGCTCGAGGATCTCGTTACGGACTGGCTCGATGAATTCGAACGTGTCCACCTGCTCCTTCGGCTCAGTGGCAGGCTCAGGGCGGCCCACAAGGACTGAACAGATGCTGATGACAGCCACAATCCTGCACGAGGCCTTCCAACAAGGACTCTCCTTCAAGGAGTTCATCGAGGCTGGCGAAGAGCACCATCAGCACCAATGGCATGAACGTTTCGGCCGCCTGGAACTCGACCAGGCCCAGGCAGCACGTGTCGAAACCTTCACACGCCCCATGAAGATTCTCTGCCTTACCGGGCAATGGTGCGGGGACTGCGCCCTCCAAGGAGCAGCCTTGCAACGAATCTCGGAGGGAGCTGGAGACCTCGTTGAACTCCGTTTCATTCCGCGAAGCGACGAGTTCGCGGAACTGATCGTCGCCAACAGGATCAATGATGGGTACCGGGTGCCATTGACCTGGTTCATGGCCGAGGACTTCCATCCCTGCGCCCGCTTCGGAGATCGAACCCTCAGCCGGTACCGCTCCATGGCCAGAAAAGCGCTCGGGGATGATGCTCCGGTCATTGCAGAGCAACGGGAAGACCCCATCAGGGAAGTCCTCGAGGAGATGCTCGATGAAGTCGAGCGGGTGCAATGGCTGCTTCGCCTCAGCCCGAGGTTGCGGGAACAGCACGGCGACTGAACACATCTGGGCAACACGGATCCCGCTCCCCGAGTCCAGGTTGGGCCTGGGGGAGCGGATCACACGCGTAGCCTTGAGAGAGACTGTTCGCCGAGGCCTGGATACCGACCATGACTCCTTTTGCGTTCCTGTCATGGCCGGCCAGGCCGGGTGCAGTTGAAGAACGACCCCGAACCAGCGTGGATTGCATTGACTTGAAAAAACACGACCAGGAACTCAGGAACTGGATGACTCCCAGCCACCGGGTGTCTGCTCATGGACTCCCTTCCAGAGCGTTTCCAGGAGTACATCGATGCCTTCCCCAGTAAGGCCGCTGATGACGATCGGGGCCAATGAACACTCCAACCCCTCCACGAGAACCTGGATATGGGAAGCACGATCAGCCTCGGGGACAAGGTCGATCTTGTTCAGAACAATCGTTTCGGATTTCTTCGCGAGGGTCTCAGAATATTCGCCAAGTTCCCTGCGGATCGCCCTGTAGTTCGCCACCGGATCGGAACCGTCGAATGGCATGACATCGATGACATGCACGATCCTGTTCGTCCGCTCGATGTGCCGAAGAAAGTCATGTCCGAGACCTGCTCCCTCCGCTGCACCCTCGATCAGTCCGGGGATATCGGCGACCAGCAGCCGACGATGGTGTGGCAACTCAGCTATTCCCAGGTGTGGGAACAGGGTGGTGAACGGGTAGTCGGCAACCTTTGGACGTGCTCGTGATATCGAACAGAGCATGGTCGACTTCCCGGCATTGGGCAGTCCAACGAGGCCGATGTCCGCAATGAGTTTCAACTCGAGCCTGAGTGTTCGCTCGATCCAATCTCCTCCCGGTGTCCATTCGCGTGGAGTCTGGTTCGTAGAGCTTTTGAAGGATTCATTGCCACGACCACCACCGCCTCCCTCGGCGACAACAAGTCGTTGACCGTCGTCACAGATGTCTGCGACGAGTTCGCCGGAGTCACGATCATGGACAAGCGTCCCCAGCGGAACCTTGACAATGCAGTCCTCTCCATTGCGACCGATTTTGCTCTTACCCATGCCGCCCTGCCCCGACTCAGCCCTGTAATGGGGTCGGGGCGTCAAGGAAAGCAGCGTGCTCAGGCTGTCATCACCAACCAGCACGACGTCTCCACCACGTCCACCATCGCCTCCGTCTGGACCACCCTTGGGAATGTACTTCTCACGCCGGAAGCTCATGCATCCATGACCGCCCTTGCCTGATCGAACAAAGATCGTGGCACGGTCGATGAGCATGACATGAGTTCCTGGGGATGTCCCGGCGAGGTTGAACATGAGCATCGCCGGGATCGGCAAGGTCATGGGGGCTGTCCTGGGGGTTGTTCAGCTCGCTATGGAAACGGCTGCGTAGGCAGGCACGCTCTCGTCAGAGGGGACGATGTCGACATGGCGGCTTCGGAACTGCACCAGGCCGTTGGCCAAGGCGTACAGGGTGTCATCCTTGCCACGCCCGACGAGATAACCAGGCTTGAAGTGGGTACCGCACTGTCGAACGATGATGGCTCCGGCCTTGGCAAACTGGCCACCGGACAACTTCACACCACGAAACTGCGGGTTGGAATCGCGACCATTCTTGGTGGAACCCTGTCCCTTCTTATGTGCCATCACACGCTCCTCTATCCAACTGTCACCCCTTCGAACACGTTCACCGGGGACGCTCAGTCGAGCGGACTATTGTATCAATCCTCAGCGGTAAATCCAACGGGGGGATCGGTCTAAGTCGGGATGAGGCTGGACGGACTGGTCCCCGAGGGCCGTTGCATCACCTGGGATGAGGTATTCCATCATCAGTGTCTTGTGAAGCGTAATCGGTTTCCCGGAAACGGGATGATCGACGACCGCTGTCTCGCTGCTGATGCCTGTTGAGAACAATGACACTTCATTCACATCAACCGACTGTGCCAGCCAGAGAATCAAACCACTTCGTGCGTTTCGTTCGCCCTGGAGCAGATCACCGATGATCTGGTGCTGAGGTTCAAGGAGTTCATTGCCAAGGAATTCGTGAAACTCCTCGGAGATTTCACGGTGAACATCACGCCCGGATTCAAGGATGCCACCCCGGTCCGTGAAGAGAACGAAGGTCGGTGCCCATATCCGATCCTCGCCCGTGGAGTTCGAGACCGTATAGGTCATGTACCAGTACCACTTCCCATCCTTCTGGCTCTGGCGAATACGCAGGGGGCCCGGCTCAAAGTTCAACTCGGGACGAGCAGGAACCGGCCTCGGCTTAGGGTAGGCGTCTGCAAGGGTGGAAAGCCCGATCAGCGATGCGAGGAATCCGACCAGCAGCAGCATGGTGAATGACCTGTTGAAATGCATCTTCATCACTCCTGCGATAGTTTGAACAGGGTATTCTAACCCAATACAGCCCTCCAGAGGAAACAAGAGTATCAAGCCATGTCCAGCAGCCTGCTCCAGCCTGAAATGATAGGCATCGAAGAGCGACAGGAGGCTCTCCTGGCCCTGCTGCAGCCGGGGTCTGGCAGGTCCATGGCTGCACGGTTCGAACAGTACGCGACGGAAAACAGCATCGGGCTTGACTGGATCTGGGGCTGCCGTGATGCCGAGGGCACCCTGGAGAGCAGCGTGCTCTGCGTACCCTCGGCAGGTCGAACGGCCATGATCTTTCTCAGCTCGGTCCGGAATCGAGACCAAGTCCAGCAACGGGCAACGTTGCTGCAGCATGCCCTGTCATACCTCCAGGATCAGGATGTCGATCTCGGGCAGTCATTGCTCTCATGTGATGACAAGCTGGGACACGATGCCCACGTCGCAGGTGGACTCGAACCACTGACCACCTTGCTGTACATGGAACGTTCCATGACACGTGCCTACGCAACCCCCCCTCCTGCAGCAGGAGTTGAACTGATCGCCTGGTCTGATTGCATGGATGACTCGCTCGGCTGCATTCTTGATGCCTCCTATGAAGAAACCCTTGATTGCCCTGGACTCTGTGGATTACGTCGGACCGAGGACATCATCCTGGGACACAAGTCCTCTGGTTGTCATGATCCTGATGGATGGCTGCTTGCCAAGGTCGATGGTGTATTTGCCGGCGCAGTCCTTGTGAACCCTTCGAGCGAGAATGACAACATCGAGCTGGTCTACCTCGGCCTCGCTCCTCCTGTACGAGGGCGTGGGCTTGGCAAGCATCTACTTGAAACACAGTTGGCGCGCTACTCCGGTTCAACCTTCCGAAGAGTGACCCTCGCCGTCGATACGAAGAACCTCCCGGCGATCCGAATCTATGAAGACCTCGGCTTCCGAGGAACGGCTCATCGAAATGCCTACATCTCGTGCCTCGCCGGACAAGCATGAGCCTCGGATCGAGTTGTCCACGAACCATTGACAAAGACCGATGCCTTCTGTGGATGAATGTTTTTTCAAATTCATTCAGGCTTGATTTCGAGAGGTTCTCTGCATGAACTCGCCGAAGCTTCGCAAACATCCCCTTGTTGGATCCACAGCGGGAATCTACCCTTGGCGGTTCGGCCAGGGATGGCCGACGAGCCTGCGTGCAATCCGGTCCCCTTCGGCACCCCCTTGAACAGGTCCCGCCGATCGGCATCACGAACACACAGGCAACGTCGCTGGACCTTGATGCCCTGCAGCAAGGAAACGACTTCGTTCGCCACGGACAGCGCCCCGAAGGTGGGCCAGGCAACTTCATGTGCTTGGCACGACGCGATGTCGTTCCCCCCCCGCCTTCACCAGCCATGCTCGCATGACGCACATGGCCGGTTGCTTCAGTCCCACCAGCATGCTTCATGCATCGAGCCTTACATACTCCACAGAACCGATCAAGCACGTGCCCACAACCCCGCTCAACAACTCAAGAAACCAGACCTCACAGGTTGCAAGAGAACTTTCCAAAAAGCTCGGAGAGCGGTCCTATGCAATGTGGTTCAAGGATGCCCAGATCCGGGTACAGGATGGCCACCTTGAGGTCATGGCGAAAACACGATTCGCAGCCGATTGGATCAGGAGACGATTTGGAGATGACCTCAGGGACATCGCAGGAAAATGCATTTCCCCCGATACGAACATCCAGGTGATCGTTGACACCGAGGCAGGAAACCAGGAAGAGAATCAAGGTGCACGGGATGCGCCCACAACCAGGCCGCAGGCTCCCGACCGAACTCGGGGGTCGCGACCTACTGCCCCGGCCCGAACCCGGTTCCATGAACTCGGCCGATTCGTCGTCGGGGACTGCAACCGGCTTGCCTGGACCGCTGCCTCGAGGCTGGCCGAGGAAGGGGACCATTCCCCCCTCTCCCCCCTCTTTATTCATGGCGGATGTGGTCTTGGAAAGACCCACATCCTCCAGGGGCTCTGCCGAAGGGTCATGGAACTGGATCGGGGCAGGTCCCGCACCCGGTACGTGACCGGCGAGCAGTTCACCAACGAGTACATAACGGCCGTCCGCCAGGGCACACTCGACCGGTTCCGGGCGGCCTACAGGGGCCTCTCACTGCTTGCGATCGATGATGTGCATTTCATCTCCGGGAAGAAGAAGACCCAGGCGGAGTTCCAACATACGCTCGAAGCGATCGAGTTGACCGGGGCCCGGCTGGCCTTGGCCTCGACAGATCATCCGGGCTCCACTTCCGTTCCCTTCAACCGGAACCTGGTCAGCAGATTCCTCAGCGGACTGGTCGTCCAACTCGAGCGACCATGCAACGAGACACGACTTGCACTCGTCCATCAGTTCGCAGTGGATCGCTCACTTCGGCTCAATGAGGCGGCGGCACGACTCGTTGCATCGAAGTGTCTCGGGTCCGGGCGTGAAATCCAGGGAGCCCTTACCCGACTGAAGGCGATGCAGATCGTTGACCCTGTGCACTCTCCTTCCGATGATCCCGAGCAGATGTTCATGCCCGGCTTCAATGAAAGCCAGGATCGATCCATCGGACCGATTGCGGTCAAGCGGGTATTCGCCTCGAACCAGTGGGCACCAGAGGCGCCGGTCCCCGTTTCCACTGTCGTCGAATGCGTAAGCCTTCGAACCGGAGTCAGCAGGGCGGAACTGGCTGGTCCATCACGCCATCAACGCATCACAATTGCCAGGAGCCTCGTGGCACATCTCTCCAGGTCGTTGACAACTGCCAGCTATCCAGAGATCGCCCGGGCCATGGGAAGAAGAAACCATTCCTCGATGCATGCAGCTGCACATCGGATTGCAACCCTCCTTGACCATGACCCCATGATCGAACTCCAGGCCCCAGGTGGTGAAGTGGAGCAGATTGACCTGATGAGCCTTCTGGATGAGTTGCGACGGGACATCAAGTCCCACAGTCGTACCAAGGGTCGCCCAACAGTCTGATACACTGCCAGCATGCGTATTCGCTTCCAGATGCCTGATCGGGCTGTCGCCCTGCTCGGCGCGATCGTCGCTCTTGGCGCCATGCTCCTGCCCTCCACAGTGACTATGGCTGATCTTGCGGACAGTGCGAAACGACACCTGGTCCGTTCCGCCCAGGCTCAGCGGGATGGCAGCCACCTGATTCGCCTGTCCTCCCTCAGAGTGCTTCGTGATCCGGAGATGCAGCCACTCTTCTATGGTCTGCTCCAACACAAGGAGTGGCAGGTCCAGGTCCACGCACTGCTGGGCCTTGCAGAGATTGATTCCGATACCGGGCTCGATCCGCTCCTTGTCACCCAGGTCGATCCGCTTGCACGGGAACAGGCCATCTCCACCGCCATCGACCTGGACCTCCTCCATGCCGAAGCCATGCAGAAACTCCTGGAATGGAACCGCTTGGAAACTGCGAATCGACTCCTGCTCATGGCGGAACTGCAGGAAGCCGGAGAACCAATTGATCTCGAGCGACTTCGAGAACTTGCCGATGACAATGACCTCCTGATTGCCGGTGTTGCAAGCCTGCTGCTGGCCAATGGTGGTGACGAAGCCGCTCTCAGCACGATTTCGACGCGACTGAAGAAGGCGACCCAGACTGAACGTGAACAGGTCCTCCAGCGGATGTTCGACGTTGCCCGCATCTACGAGATCAATGCTGCAACTCCGTGGCTCAATGACACGCTTCGGGGGGTCGACAATGAGGACCTGGCATACTGGGGCACATTCAGTCTCATGACGATGAACCCCGAGTTGGGAAGGCCTCATTGGAATCGCAATCTTGGAGACGACCCCACCTACCACCAACGTGTTCATGCCGGGCTCCAACTGCTCGAGGCGGGTATTCCAGTCGACTCCTCCGCACGCAAGCGGCTTAGAGCTGATGATGATGAGTTGATCCAACGAATGGCGGCTGCATCGAACGCCATCGCAGCCGATCACAACGTCATCGAAACAATCGAAGCCCTCATTGATACGGGGCACCCACAGTGCATCGAGTGGGCATTTCGGCACGCTCAAGGCATGCCCAAGGAACAGTCCAGGACCATCTACGTGTACTTCATCAATCGGCTGGAGGCCCCGACCCGGACCGCCAGGGAACTGGACGTTCGAGCCCAGGCAATTTCAGCCATGTCGAACCTGTCGGTTCTTGATGCAGATGTCGCTTCCCAACTGCTCCTTGACTCGGACGATGACAGCATGAAGCAGCAGACGCTCCTCATCGGAGCGCTGCAAGGCCATTCTCCCGAACTGGTCGAAGCTGCTCGGCCGATCCGCAGGATCGGTTCTTCACGGCCTGACTCGCTTGCACTCCTTCTCCTGGCGAGAGAGGGCTCCGGGTTGAAGGACCAGGATGTCCAGCAACTTGGTCGGATTGCCGCAGGTGGCAGCATGCTCGGCGAAATGCTGCAGGCCCAGGCTGCCTGGTTGTATCTGAAGCACACCGGGGAACTTGACGAGGCGCTCGTGGAAGTCTCTGGATTGAACTGAATGGAGCCTGGGCCCGGGCTTCTCCCCCCGCCAGCGAATCTGAAGGATGCCCGCACACGTGAGCAACGTCATTCCACTGAGTCGACCTGACATCAATGACGCGGATGTGCGCGCCGTGGCAGACGTACTCCGCAGTGGCCGACTGAGCATTGGGCCTTCAACACTTGCATTCGAGGACATGATGTCCAAGAGAATCGGTCGGTCCGAGGCGGTTGCCGTCAGTTCAGGCACAGCGGGACTGCACCTGGTTCTTGAGGCACTGGGGATCGGACCCGGGGACGAAGTCATCACACCGGCATTCAGTTTCGTTGCTTCTGCAAACTGCATCGAACATGCCGGTGCGAAACCGGTATTCGTCGACTGCGACCCGAGGACCCTCAATATCAATGTCGATGATGTCGAGTCGAAACTGACGGATCGGACTCGCGCGATCATCGGGGTCGAGGTATTCGGGAATCCCACTGGGATGCGGGAACTTGCCGCACTTTCAGCAAAGCATGAAATCCCTCTGGTCGAAGATGCCTGTGAAGGACTTGGTGGTCAGCTGGCCAATGAGCCCATCGGTCGATTCGGTCGGGCTGCCGTTTTTGCCTTCTATCCGAACAAGCAGATCACCACGGGTGAGGGTGGCATGATTGTTACCGATGATGAACGACTCGCCGATGCATGCCGCTCGATGCGGAACCAGGGGCGGGCCGCCGGAGATCGTTCTGCCCCGGGGACAACTGGAACGAATCTTGGTGTTGAACGGCTGGGATGGAATTACAGGATGAGTGAACTTCATGCTGCCCTTGGCGTGTCCCAGATGAAACGGCTGGATGAGATCATGGAGGCCCGGGCCATGGTTGCATCGATGTACACCCAGGCACTGGCCAACGTATCCGACCTGGTCCTTCCGACCGTGGAAGTCGATGTCTCCATGAGCTGGTTCGTCTATGTCGTCCGGCTCGGGCTGCCCTATTCGCGGGAGGACCGCGATGAAATCATCGAGGGTCTTCGCCGGCATGACATTGGTGCTGCCGCCTACTTCCCATCCATTCCACTGTTCAACCATTTTCGCAGGGAATACGGATATGAACCCGGGGACTTCCCCATGTCAGAGTCAGTGAGCCAGAGGACCATTGCACTCCCGATGTACGTGGGATTGACCGAATCCGAAATCGAGCTCATTGCCCAGACGCTTGAACTGATGATGACGCGAGCACGGTTCAGGGACAAGGAATGACTCCCCGCCGGCTCGCTCTATGCATTGGGTCAATCAGGCATTTCCTGCGCCTTCGATGACGTTCAATGCGCTCTAGGAATAGCCAGTGGCTGGCTGATATCCGGAGTTGAAAGACCGTCATCGGGGTCATCCTCTGGAACGTACTCGAGGGAGTTCCAAACCCGGGCCCTCTTCCAGTCAAACCGGCCATGCGGCCCTCCCAAGGCTGTTTGATGATGGAAGGCCGGACTGGATCCTGGCCCGCCTCCAACTGCCATTCGTAACTTCGCTGCTTGATCGTGCATTGCCGACTACCTCCAGGAACTGGACTATTCCAGTCCTACCTCGCTTGACCTACAGCAAATTGGTTGCCAAATGGATCTTCAAAAGCGGAAGATCCTCATGCATGGCTGTTTGAAGGTCCTGGTGCGTTTAGCCTGCATGGACGGCTGGCGAATGGAGATCGCGAGCCGTACCGAGGATGCGTTCCTGTGCAGATTCGATATCGCAGAGGTGAACCGGCCCAATCGCTTCCATTTCGTCCAGGAGAGAATCGGTGATCGACCGGGGCAGGTTCGAGAAGAACCTGGATTTCAGTTCATTCGAAGCGGTCTTCAGGGAGAGAGCCAGGTCGGACTGGCTGATTCCTTTGCAGAGCATTCCAAGTTCATCATCGTCAAATCCAAGCAGATCCTCGAACCTGGTGATCGATGTTGGATCCTGTTCAATGAGCACGGGATCTTCTTCTTCACTGCACGTCCCCAAAACGGTTTCTGCCGTGAGCGCGCACCCTTCGGGCATGCCTGGATCAAATGCAACTCCACCTGCGTGTTCAACTGCAGCTGCAGGCAGGTGGACTGCGTCCTCACCACCCCCGCCACCGGGGATGAGAGAGAGGCTCCTGCCGCCAGCAGTTGCCATCGACTCGTACCTTGTATTGACGGCATGTCCACCAGCTCGCCTGAGAATCACGAACATCATCGCGGCAGTCAGGAATGCAAGCGTTCCCAGCCCGATCGTGCGCAATGCATGGCTGTCTGCAAGCATGGTGATCCAGGAGGAGGGTTGCTGCCTTGCAGTATCCGCTGGAAGGCCTGCTTCAGTAAACATCGTGACACTGATTTCACCCTCGCTTTCTCCACTGTTCGAGAATCCTGAAAGCAGTGCTTCGACCTGTGACCGGACATCGGCAAGTGTTGAGTGCACCAGGTCGTCGAAGACGATGTTGTCGACCTGAGCAGTACCGAATTTCGCAGATTGGACATCCTTCATGTATGCCCTTGGGACAGCGACACTCACATTGACAATGAACGATGAAACATCGTCGCCCTCCGCCCCTTCAACATCCTTCACCACGGGCAGGACCGGGTCTTCAACGATCGAAGACAGGCGCATTCCCCTGTTGGCGCGAATCCCCAGCTCCTCGAGCAGGTTCGCCTTGACTGAAAATAGGCCGGGGGCTGGACCACTCATCGATTCCGTCGGTGGGATGGCCGCCGACGCATCAAGATTCGATACCCGTGGAACCCTGACGGCGTGTACGTTGACGCGGACACCTGGGATGTACCCGAGCAGATCGACGAGAACCACTCGTGCATCCACCTCGGCTGCATACTTGAGGTCCGGGTTCACTGATGTGACCTCATGGCTCCTGGCATAGAAGGAACGTCCGGTTCGAGCATCGATGACAGCAACGGATTCGGCTTTCAGCCCATGCGTCGCGCCGGCGACCATCCTTGCAATGGCGTCGACGAGCACCTGGTCGATTTCAATCTCCTTCGACAGGACCGTGACGGATGCCGTCCGCTTGATGAATGCACGACCGATGCCCACGGAATCATCTCCTCCACTGATGACGACCGTCGCAGACTGGATATTCCGCATTCGGGCGATCATGCCGGAAAGCACGTTCTGCGTCGCAACCCGGGTCCTCGTCTGGTACTGCCCCTTGGTCAGGAACAGGTTCTCATCTCGAACCATCGAGTCGAAATTGATCTGGTCAGGTGAAATGATCCCTTCTTCACTCAACCTGCTGATGACATGATCACGCTGGCCGAGTGGGACATGAATGATGCCATGATCCTCGTGCCAATCCAGCCCCGTAGTTGCAAGGAACTGGATGGATCGTTGCCTTGATTCAGGAGTAAGGCTGATCGGCAGCATCTCTGTCGAAGAACTGCCGTTGTACAGGGTGGCCAGGAACATTGCCATCACCATGATGATCAGCAACGTACCCATGAACAGTTTTGCATTCACGGAGAGTGAAGCAATCTGCCCACGTAATGATTGACTCAGGACCTTGAACATCTGCATCCACCTGGCCTCCCTGCCGGGGTTTGATGCACGGCCTTTCCAAAAGGGACTCGTCAGGTCATCCTGACTGAACGGGCCCCAAGCCGTGGATTTCGTGCCGTTGACCGACTCCGGTCATCACGGCAAGCGGGTCAGACCCGCAACTGTTTTACCTCCTGGTATGCCTCCATCAGCTTGCCTCGGACCTGGACCAGCATCTGGAAGGCGGCATCGGCCTTTCTTGCCGCCACGAGCATGCCCTCGATGTCGTCACGGCGGCCAGCAGCAAATGCATCTGCTGTCGCCTGGGCATCCTGCTGCAACTCGTTGACACGTCCCATCTCCTCCTTCAACACGTTGTTGAAACCGGACTTCTCCAGTGGCCCGGCTGCATCCGGCTCCTTGAGACCATCAACCCCCTTCACCTGGAAAGGGATCGGGCCTTGATTCCCGACTGGTCCAACTGCATCAGTCATTGCCGAGGGCTCCAACGAAACTGCCGCGCACCGTTATTCATCGACTCCCATGCACCAGCTGCCTCAATGATTGGAATGCAGACGATCCCAGGCCGCTCGAGGGGTATGAAATATCCGCCTTGGTTGGTTGGTTCCATGGTCATGGGTCTTCAACATGTACTCCGAGGTGTCCCGTGAACGCCGGAGCGCAGAAACTGCGCCTGACGTGGACATTCAGGTCGTCGGTGATATGAGATTCGACTCCTTCCACTTCTTGAGTTTCAGTCCCAGGGTGCGTACCCCGATGCCCAGTGCAGAAGCACTTCGCTGTCGATGACCGCCATACTTCTCGAGCGTAGCGAGGATCGCGTCTCGCTCGATGTCTTCCAGTCTGCGAGCTCCGTTGCAGATGAACACGGTGCCGTCGTGGTTTTCAACGTCGAGAACTGGGTCTGGACAACGAGCTTCACCACGAATCACTCCGACAGGCTGGAGCCATGGAGCAATGAGTTCAACTGATATCAGGTCGTCAAACGAGAGAACATGGGCACGCTCGCAGATGTTCTCGAGTTCACGGACATTTCCCGGCCATGAATACTGCTTGAGCAGTTCCAGGGCATCGGGATCGACCCGTCGAGGCTCTCGTCCTTCCCGCGAAGCAAGCCGACGGAGAAAGTGGCCGACAAGTTCAGAGATATCCTCGGAATGATCACGCAACGGAGGCATGACCAGTGGAAGTACATTCAGCCTGAAGAAGAGATCCTGCCGGAATGTACCTGATGCGACTTCCTCTTCCAGGTTACGATTCGAGGTTGCAATGATCCGGACATCGACTGCTCGCTGCGAGCTGGATCCAACACGCTCGAATGTCCGTTCCTGAAGAACGCGAAGAAGCTTCGCCTGGATTTCAGGGGCGATCTCGCTGATTTCGTCCAGCAACAGGGTCCCGCCATCTGCAAGTTCAAACCGCCCTTTTCTCATGGCGGATGCACCTGTAAACGCTCCCTTTTCATGGCCGAACAGTTCGGATTCAAGAAGATTCGTCGACAGTGCAGCGCAGTTGATTGCCAGGAAGGGGTGCTCCGACCTGCCACTCTGTTCGTGAATCCACCTTGATGCCACTTCCTTTCCCGTCCCTGATTCGCCGGTTACGAGGACCGTGCTGTTGCTTTCGGCAATCTGGCGAAGTCGGAGGCGAAGTTCCACAAGAGGTTCACTGCCGCCGACCATCTCGTGCTCCCTGCCACAGGCCTTCCCGCCTGCTGGAACTCCGCGAGCATGGAGAATCGTATTTGCCTTGAGCAACCTGCCTCGTTCGAGTGCACGCTCGACCGCGGTCACAAGTTCATCGCCGCTGAAGGGTTTCGTTATGTAGTCGTAGGCACCGAACTTTATCGCTTCGACGGCTGATTCGACCGAGGCGAAGGCCGTCATGAGAATGACCGGGAGCGTTTCATCCCGTTCACGAATGGCCCTGAGCAATTCTACACCATCCATGTCCGGCATCTGCAGATCCGTTATGACGACGTCGAACGATTTCGAATCGATCTTCTCAATGGCCTCGGGAGCGGACGCGGACACCACGATCGAGTGTCCCTTGCTTGCGAGCATTGCGCCAACACTGTCGCGCATCATTTCCTTGTCGTCGACAACGAGGATTCGTGTCATGCCTCTACCTCCAATAAAACTGCGGATCGATCGTCCAAGGTTGGCACACACACATCGAAACGCGTCCCCCCTCCTTGGCGACGGATGACGGTGATGTGGCCCCCATGGGCATCAACGACCCTGTGGGCAATGGCAAGCCCGAGACCCGTGCCCGATTCCCGGGTCGTAAAGAAAGGACTGAAGAGTTTCTGCATCACGGCCTCGTTGATTCCAGGACCACGGTCCGCGATTCCGATCACGACACGCTCTCGTACATTCGCATCAGGGCATCGAACCCTGCTCGTGGAGATGGACATCTCGATCTGACTGTCTGGGTGGCTCCTGGATTCCATCGCCTCGATGGCGTTGCGGAGGATGTTCCCGATCGCCTGGGTCATGAGAGAGGCATCGACATGGATGATCGGCGAAGAACCGCAGTCAAGGCGGACCGTTGTTCCAGCTGTGTCAAGGAGTCCTTCACAAGACTCGATGACAGCATCGACGAGACTTGAAGACGGCACCGGTTCGAATCGGATTCTCGAATCACTTGCGAATCGAAGGACATCCTCGACGATCGTATCCATTCGAAACACCGACTCACTGATCTTCCTGCAGACCTTCACCTGCTCTGGAAATTCCTCGAGATCCTGCGACAGGACTTCGACGAACAACTGGAGAGAAGCGAGCGGGTTTCGGATCTCGTGCGCAATGCCCGCGGCCATCTCTCCAAGGGACGCCAGTTCACGGGAACGATTCAACTGTTCATTCGCCTCGGCAAGCTCACTTTCAAGTTTGACGACCTGGGTCTGCAGGGCATCGTGCGTCGACTGGAGCCGCTCGGCTGTTTCCGAAACCGACTGCATGAGTTCGAGCAGCTGGATCTCCTCGGCTCCATTCATGGGCGGTGATGGCCCTGCCTGCACGCGGGTCATGCTCGTGCTCCTGGATCGAAGTTCCGGGAAACAGCAGTACTGTTGAAGGACGCGTACCTTGCCCTGGCCCGGACTCCTGCATCAAGTTGATTGACGCGGTGCTCCACAGCTTCTCGCTGCTGAAGCAGCATGGTGTGATCGCGGTCGTCCTGTTCAAGAACATCCTGGAGCATCAAGTCCAGTGACCGCATTCGCTCATGCAACCTGTCCTGGACCACCTGGTCGACCATCAGGGCCTGGTCCTCCTGCATCTTCTTCAATGCCCCGAGATCAGTCTGTACGTCGAGAAATCGCGTCACCAGTTCCTGCCTGCAGCCGAGCACCTTCAGAAGGTCATCCACACAGCCGGACCTGATGCAATCCCCCTGCCTGCTCGAGAGTTGCTCGAGGCTGGCGAGAATCCCTTCCTGCTCATGGAGGAGCGATTCCATTGCGTCTGCCCATGCCTGGGAACTGAAGTCTTCGCCGAGCTGTGATTCCTGCGCAGCCGGAACCTGCCCAGCGCATCCGTTCCCTGGTTGCGCTGTACAAGCCTTGCGAATCAATGGTGGAGCGTTGCTGGACGCTCTCAAGCGTGGAACCTCCCTGTTCCCGGCCGCTCCTGGGCCCTGGTCGTTTCAGGCCATGGAACCGACTTTCACGGTTCCACGCCACGTCCTCGACGCCTCCATGCGTCGCCACACGTTTATCGACCGGTCAGAATGAAGGACATGAGCAGGATTTGCGCCGCCTGAACTACCCTGGAGGGCCTTGGCCACCCCTTGAGCCTCCAGGAGAACGCACCACGATTGTTCGTGCCATGAGATCACCGATCCCCTGCTGGTAGGGGTGGAGAAGCACAAGCACGACCAGGGGGGGAACGAGCAGTACGAGTCCCTTCATGATGTTCCGAACAAGGACGGCACGCGTGCCAGGTCGTTCACCGCTGCAGGTACGTACGGCTGCTCTCATGATTCTTTTTCCGGGAGTGGTCCCGGTCGTTCGCTCACAGAGAAAACACCAGACCAGGGTCACCAGGACGAGGACGAGGTACGGGCCGAGTTCGCTCGATGGAAGGCTCATGAGTGGGACTCGAACCAACTGCTGCATGGTTCCCCCGGCGACCAGGAAGTAGGAAAGGAGCCCTGGGATGAGATCGACGATCAATGCAAGAAGTCGTGGCATCGGTGGAAGCACCGTCCAGCCTTCCGGCACCTTCATTGATGCAAGATCACTTCCTCGAGCAAGAACGATGACCATGACGACCATGCTTGCCAATCCCAGGGCAATGGCAATTGACCAGAGTCCGCTGCTGAGCGCGGAAACCGGTTCCAGGGAACCCTTCGAGTCGAGTTTCCCGGTGATGGCATCAATCGACGTCACCTCGATGGATCGATCGAGGACCGAGAGCAGGAGTACTTGACCTTGTTGGCTGACCAGGGCCCAGTCTTCCTCCGGTGGAACTACATCGACAAGTGGCCACAGCGAATCGCTCTTGATGTATGCCAGTTCGATCGACTTCCCGACCGTGCCCGAGACGACCAGTGGTTGGCCATCCAGTTCAAGCAGGGACAGGGCGGACAGGACTCCGGGAACCTGGTCACCCACCCATGTCCCACCTGTTTCGTGCCATGTTGCTATCGAGTTGCGGCCCGGTGCAATGATCATCATTCCATGATCCGACCCTGCGGCCAGGATATGACTCACCTCTTCAAGGTTCTTCGGGAGTTCCATCGAGGTCCATCGACCTCCCTGCAATCGCTGCATGGTCAATGCCCGGCTTTCGCCTTGCACGCTTCCGATGCAGACAGGCCCGTGACGCGTTCCAATGAACTGGACCAGTGATTCCACGCCCTGCAGTGGAGGCAGCACATCCAGTCCGTCACGAGGTTGCATGGCATAGAGGTCCAGTGAGGAGTGGAAACTCGCCTGCAGACGATAGACATCCAGCCGTGGTGAGGCCTTGGATCCGCCCTCGAAGACCAGCCACAACGTGTCATCGGCAGCAGCCATCGCCACCGGTGCTGATTCAAACTGACGAACGACTTGATACTCACTTCCGGTACTTCTACTTCCAGAGTGGCAGAGATCCCACGCCGGTTCGTCTGAATCACCTGGCAGCATGAACCATGCATGTTCACCTGAGCCTGCAGCCTGCAGGTCACCCATGGATGGCTCCGTTGCCATGCCGACAGCCTGGAGCAGGAAGAGGCTCACGGCCAGGAAGAACGTCACTGCTGGGATTCCTCGGGCTGTTGAACAGGTTCGTTCCCGAGCATGCGGACCGAACGGGGCTTGAGACCCGCCTCCATGGCATCCACATCGAAGACACGACCCATCGGTTGATCATCGACATCAATGGTCAATCCATCGAAGACGACCAATGTCCTGCTGGCTTCAGTTTCCCCGTTCCTGTTCAGGATGGTGATCGAACCGGGTAGGGTCGGATAGGCCATTACAGGTATTCCAGGAAGTCGAACCGACCTGGCACGGGATTGATCTTCAAACATGATCACATCGTGCCCGGCACCAGTGATCCCCATGCGTAATGGATATTCCTCGCCTTCTGCAAACCACCACTTCATGGGAGACCTGGAGATCCCTTCAACGTCGAACTCCCAGGCGTTGTAACTCCTGTTCCAGGTGGCCGGCTGCCCAGTGCCTGCAGGCAGCCGGTGGAGACCAAGCGACACCAGGAGGATGTCCGCATCAAGTTGCAGGCCCGGCTCCACACTCAAAGAGTCGCTCATGTTGAAACTCACCTCCTGATCCGAAGGCCACTTCAACAACTCTTCTGATTGATTGGTGTAGAGCCAGTCGTGAATACCATTGGACCCATAGACGAGGTATGTCTCGCCGAACTTGGAAATTCGGATCGCCAGTCGATCCGGCGCCTCGTACCAGAGGTCGAGCTCACCCTGCTCCATGTGGGACGAACCATCCTCATCGAACCATCTCAGTTCTGCAATACCCCAACCGTGGAGCACGTCGATCGAATTGGCACGCCTGTTCCACGCTTCCTCGACCGATGACCATTCGGGAGGTCCGCCCGTTGGTTCCTCGTTCGTCCGTGCAGTATCAGGGGCACACGAAAGAACACACATGAGCACGACTGGAATAGTGAAGAAACGGAAGTTCATGGTGGATACAGGAGAGGTGACTAGAGATCCCCCTGCAGTACGTCACCGAGTTGTTCACTGAGCTCGATGATGTCTTCATCGCCCAGGCCGGGATTCACGAGGTCGATCATGGGATCACTCGGTTCTGAACCTTTCAGGCGAAGCTCCCAGACTTCTCGCTCGGATTCGCCTGCCTCACCAGATTCGACGACCTCGTTTCGTCGCCCGGCATACCGCATCAATCTCTTCCTGATGAGGATCAGCCCAAGGACATACCGGAACGCCTGCCGCTGTGGTCGCTCGTCTTCAGCCAATCGCTCGAAGATATCCATGAGGACCTGGTCATCAACGAAAACCTTCCGGCGTTCCCCCCGTTCAGGCACCCTGGTCCGCCAGAAACTGAAGAGATGCTCGGGCCGCTCCCCCGCCTCCCAGCGTTCCACTGAATAATCGAGCCTCTGGAACCCCCCCTCCTCATTGTCACAGAGCACGGCAATACAGGGTGAACCGGGCTCGATGGGCTTCCCGGAGGCGGCACATTCGCCCGTGGCCCGGGCTATGTGGTACTTGGAACCGAATTGGGACATGCCAGCAATGATACCCAACGCTTGAACACTCCACCGGCCGATGCTGGCGCAGGACCAAGCCTATACTGTTCATCGGGAGCCGTTGGAGCAAAATATACTCATGATTCCAGACCCATTTCAGACCGCTTTCTGGGAGATCCTCCTCGAATTGGCCGTGATCTGGGCCGGCGTATACCTCGTGTTCAGATTCCTGCAGGGAACGCGGGGAGCTGGTGTCATTCGAGGCCTGGGGATACTCGGGGTCATCTTGATGATTGGCTGGCTCGTCCTGGTGAATACCGACTCCTTTGAGCGGCTCAGGCTGATCCTCAACTACTTCGTCGGACTGCTCGCAGTTCTCCTGATCGTCATCTTCCAGCCGGAACTCCGCCAGGCGGCGATCCGCATCGGCCAGACGAAGATCCTCCGCGCCGCGCAAGGGGAACAGGAAGCAACGGTGGACGCCATCGCCGAGGCCGTCGAGTTCCTGTCACGGAATCAGTTCGGAGCAATCATCGCCGTTGAACGCAATGTCCAACTGGGTGGTCTCCTCGACGGAGGACAGCACATCGATGCCGCTGTCAGTGGACGACTGCTGCAATCGATCTTCTGGCCAAGCAGTCCGCTGCACGACCTGGGTGTCGTCATTCGTGGAAACCGGATACTTGCGGCAAGCGTCCAATTCCCACTGGCGGAGGAGGGTTCGTTGCCTGCCAACTATGGTTCAAGGCACAGGGCTGCTCTTGGAATCGCAACGGAAAGCGACAGTGTCGTGGTCATCGTCTCCGAGGAGACGGGCAGCGTGGGCATTGCCGTCGATGGAAAGATCGAAATGAAGATCGGTCCAGATCAGTTCCGGGAACGACTCCAGGAACTTCTCAGCACGACGCCGGGAACGACCGCAGATGCGCCGGCCACGGCGTCGTCCTCCACTGCGGATGCAACCGACACTGACACTGATCTTGAAACAAGCACGGAAACGACAGCATGAAACGCCTGGACTTCCCGACACTCATCCTGGTTACGATCGTCACGCTGCTCATCTGGCTGCTTGCTGAAGACCTGACCAGGCAGGAATCCACGCTTCGCTCTGCAGGAGTCGCCTTTGCAGTTGCTGATCCGGATCGCTTCGCCGTCGAACCCGATCGAGTCGAAGTCACCCTCGCTGTTGGAGGCTCGAACCGATCCGTCTCAAGCCTTCGGGAAATCGTTGAAAACGAGACCTTGATAATCGGCCTGGAGGCCAAGGAAGGCCTCGTCTCGATCGACGATCTTGCCAAGCGGCTCAATGAACTTCCCGCAGTCAACAAGACCGGTGTGAAGATTCTCTCCGTCCAGTCGCCGACGAGGACGATCAAGATCACCGAGCTTGCGGAGATCACTGCGCCTGTTCGCCCCCGACTCCCTGAAGGATCCCTTGTCCAGGATCCTGTCGTATCCCAGAAGGAGGCAAGGGTCATCCTTCCCCGCCGTGAAGCGGACAAGCTTCCTGAGAACCTGACACTTGAAGCGGTCGTGGATCCCAAGGACATGCAGCACCTGGAACCTGGAGACGCCAAGACGGTCGATGCAACAATCAAGCTTCCCGAGGAATATGCGTCCTTCCAGGGTGTCAGCATCATTCCCGCTGATGCGCGAGTTTCCTTCCGCCTCGTGTCCCGGTACAGCAGCGTGGACTTGGACAAGGTGTACGTCCAGTTGCTTGTCAATGCCGCCACGGCTGACGCATTCAAGATCACGCTTCCCGAGCCCGTACTCCGAAACGTTCAGGTCGAGACGAGTACGGAGCTGGCTGCTCAACTTCAGCCTGGACCGGATGGCGAACCACCGGCGGCCCGGGTCGTTGCCGTTCTTCCACTCTCGAACCTTGAACTTGAACAGGGGCTCGAGTCGAAACCGGTTGCCTACTTCATGGCACTGCTTCCCGATGGGACCGGCCAGGAAGTGACGGCCTCGGTCGAGGGTGAAGCACATCCATCGATCCAGATTTCCGTCGAAGCGGCAGCACCACCTCCGACTACGCCGGAGGCACCCTGATCCGGAAGCCTCAAGTCATGTCCAGCGTGTTGCGTGCCAGGTCTTCTTGCCGCGACGAAGCAGGATGGTCTTGCCATGCAGCAGGTCATCCATGCCCAGGCGATGCTCGAGGGCCGAGTCCGCGGACAGCTTCGATCCATTGATCGAGACGGAGCCGTTTCCAAGGAACTCCCGGGCTTCCCGCTTGGACGCAGCCAGCGTCGTTTCAGGCAACAGGTCTGCAAGCAGAACGCCCTCACCCTCGAGGGTGGAACGAGCATGGTCCGAGTGGGCCACGTCCCTGAAGACCTCGTCGAGCAGCCCCTCGTCGAGCCCGGCGACATCCCCCCTGAAGAGGGCTTCAGCAGCCGCTTCAGCCCGGTCAAGTTCGTCCTGGCCATGCATCAGCCGCGTCATTTCCGAGGCAATGGTTCTCTGGGCCAGTCGATCCTGCGGCGCGTCCGCATGGCGACGCTCGATGTCCTCGATGGCCTCCTGGTCGAGGAAGGTAAACCAGCGGAGGTAGGTCGCCACATCCTCATCAGATGCATTCAGCCAGAACTGGTGGAACGCATATGGGCTGGTTCGATCCGCCGTCAGCCAGATTGCCCCGGATTCGGTCTTGCCGAACTTCGTGCCATCTGACTTGGTCAACAAGGGTGCCGTGATTCCATGCCCCCTGGGGTCCTCCTCCGGGGAGTCGATCATGTCACGTCGGATCAGGTCGATACCGGCAACGATGTTTCCGTACTGGTCTGAACCAGCAACCTGGACCGTGCAGTCCATTTCCCTTCGAAGGTGCAGGAAGTCGTAGGCCTGCAGGATCATGTAGGAGAACTCGGTGTAACTGATTCCCTGCTCGCGATTCTCAAGCCGATCGCGTACCGAGTCCTTCTGGATCATCATGTTGACCGAGAAATGCTTGCCGACATCACGAAGCATGTCGATGTAGCCCAGCCCGCAGAGCCAGTCGGCATTGTCGACGATCCGCGCCGCATTCGGCTTTGATTCGTCGAAGTCCAGGACACACTCGAAGATGGAACGACAGGCCTCGATGTTGTGGCTGACCTGGTCACGATCCAGCAGTAGCCGCTCGGCATCCTTGCCGGAAGGGTCGCCGATGAGGCCGGTCCCTCCACCCATGAGAACGATCGGCGTATGTCCACATCGCTGCCAGTGGGCGAGGAGCTTCATGGCAACGAAGTTGCCGATGGTCAGGCTGTCGTTCGTGGGGTCGAACCCACAGTAAGCCACCCGACCCGGTGTCTCCAGGAAGGACGGGAGCCCCGTTTCATCGGTCGTCTGGTGCAGCATGCCACGCCAGGCGAGTTCATCAAGGAAGCCAATCGAGGCCATTACGTGCTCCAAGGAGGCCGGTCAGGCCTCATCCCAGGATTCGATCTCGGTGCGGTACTTCCCGCCATTCATGAAGACAAGCAGGATGATGATGAAGGTGAGGTTGAAGACGATCCCGCACCCCATGCCGAAGATACCGCCCCACTGCTGAGACATCTTCTGCTGCTCGGAGGTCTCCATCAAGGAGTGTTCCGTGCTCGTGGCTTCTCCCTTTGAAGATTCAGACTGATGCTGCGCCTCGACCATCGCCTGCTGCGCCGCCTCCATCTTCTCATGCATCTGGGGGAAGACGACCGTGAGTTGGTACGTGGAGGAGGCGATGATGTAGATGACGGAGACCATGGCCCATGTATTCAGCAGCCCGCGACATGACGAGCGACGCTTGACCAGTCGGATGGATCCGACCAGGAGCAGCAAGCCCAGGGCAAGCCCCGCAATCCCCTCGACGAGCATGTAACCGCCCTCTGGCATGGATGCCACCATCTCGGCCCGCTGATCCTCGGGCATCGAACTGGCGATCATGTCCAGCAGGGATGACATGAAGAGGCCACCGAGGAGACCACAGAATCCGCCAAGAAGGCCAAGGGAAGCGAGGACAATCCCGAGTATGCCAAGCACTGTCGGCCAGGAGGACCGCTTGGAAGGCATTTCCATATCGGGTGCTGACATGGTCATTTCATCTTGCATCGTGCTGCTCCTCGTTTCGATTGGTTCTAGAACTGTCGAAGAAATCGTTCGTCATTTTCATACAGCCAGCGGATGTCAGCAATGCCATGCCGCCGCATGGCAATGCGCTCGATACCAAGGCCGAAGGCGTACCCGGTCCATTCCTCTGGATCGATGTTGACCGCCTCCAGGACATTCGGGTCGACCATCCCACAGCCACCCAACTCAACCCACTGCCACCTGCCCTTGATCTTCATCTTCATGTCAACCTCGGCTGATGGTTCCGTGAAGGGAAAGAAACTGGGACGCATGCGAACCTCGGCTTCAGCACCGAAGCAGGACCGGGCAAACTGGAAGAGAACCGTCTTCAGGTCGATCATGGTGATCCCACGGTCGATGCAGAGGCCCTCGACCTGGTGGAACATGCTGTAGTGCGTCGCATCATGCGTGTCTGGGCGATAGACCCGTCCGCAAGTGATGATCTTCAGGGGAGGTGGCGTATGCTCCATGACTCGAATCTGCACCGTCGAAGTCTGGCTTCGAAGCATGTTCCCATCACCGAGAAAGAAGTTGTCCGCTGGATCACGGGCCGGGTGGTTTTCAGGAATATTGAGCGCAACGAAATTGTGCCACTCATCCTCCACTTCCGGCCCCTCCTCGACACTGAATCCCATCCGGCTGAAGACATCGACTACCTCGTCAATCGTCCGGGTCAGGACATGGCGTTGGCCCAGGTCGGACTTCGTTCCCGGCTCGGTCAGGTCCATCGGCGGCGGTCCACCGGTTGAAACCGTTGATCGCTCGTTGAAGGCAGCTTGAAGTGCCTCCTTGACCCCGTTCATGCGTTCACCGAAGGCCGGGCGTTCTTCCGGGGCAAGATCCCGCATCATGGACATCATGGCCTTTACACGCCCCTTGGAACCCAGGAACTCGATCCGCCAGGCTTCCAGGGCAACTGGATCACCTGCCGCCTCCAGGGCTGCCACGGCTTCCAGTTCAAGAACTTCAATCGGGTCGGCCATTGGACGGCAGTGTACCCCCCCATGCATGGACATGGGGTCACAAGAACACGGCCACTGTCTCAAGACAGTGGCCGTGGAATCTGTGCGTGTATCGAGGTGTGCTCAGCCTTCTGTTTCGGCTTCACCTTCCTCGGCTGCGGGAGCCTCTCCCTCAGCTGCTGGAGCCTCTTCCTCGGCTGCAGGAGCCTCTTCCTTGGCTGGGGCTTCCTCGGCTGCTGGAGCCTCTTCCTCGGCTGGGACTTCCTCGGCTGCTGGAGCTTCTCCTTGAGCCTCTTCCTCTACGGGTGCTGCTGCTTCCTCTGGTTCCGGCATCACATCGATACCGAGCGATGCAGCATACGCCTGTCGCCGGTCAGCTTGACGGCGGCGGCCACTCCCTCCACTGCCCCCGGCTTCGCTTCCCTCTTCGGCACCGACAAACTGGAGAATGACAATATCCGCACCATCACCGAAGCGATGTCGTCCAGTCCGGATGATCCTGGTATAGCCACCATCGCGATCACTGAAGCGAGGTCCGACAACACTCATGATGTGCTGAACGAGCCGCGGAGCCTTCTTGACTTCACCGTATCGATTGAAAGCAATATCACCTTCATCCGGCAGATCGAAGTACGGATTTTCCTTCCGACTGTCAGGGACATTCGGATCGGCAACCCAGGAATGGATCTTTCGATCATTCAACCTCGACTCGATCTGGCGTCGGGCATTGAACGTGCCCTGCTTTGCAAGCGTGATGATCTTTTCGACGAATGGCTGAACGGCTTTTGCCTTCGGCATCGTCGTCTCGATCGAACCGTGTTCAAAGAGACCAGCTGCCATGTTGCGAAGCATCGCGGCGCGATGCTCACTGGTCCGGTTCAACTGCTTGCCTTGGATTCTATTTCGCATCGTATTGACTCCTGAACCGGCTCATGCCGATCCCCAGACCTCAGAAGGTGTCCGGTTCCTCCAGGATGACCGGCTCTTCTGCCAGATCTTCGGGACTGTGGTAATGATCCACGGGGGCATCCAATGCCTCCTCAGGGATGTCGACTGCCGGTGCCTCGTAGCCCTCCGGCAACTGCATGCCCAGTGAAAGGCCGAGTTCCTCGAGCCGACGCTTGACCTCACGGAGTGATGTACGGCCGAAGCTGCGTACACCCAGCAGGTCCTGCTCGGTTCGAGTAACCAATTCGCCGACCGTCGAGATGACTGCAGAGTCAAGGCAGTTCCGCGCCCTGACTGTCAGTTCAAGATCATCCACGTTCATGTGCAGTTTCCTCAGGAACTCATCATCGAGTGCTGCGGCGGCGGAGGCTTCCTCGGAAATCACTTCGCTGCCAAGCCTGTCAAACTGGACGAAGGGGTTCAGGTGCTTCCTGAGTACCTTGGCCGCCTCGACGAGCACCATCTCCGGCGAAATTGTGCCATCCGTCCAGATATCAAGGATGAGCCGGTCGAAGTTCGTCTTCTGCCCGACCCTGGTGTCCTCTACGCGGTACCGAACGCGGCGAACAGGGCTGAACAGTGAATCGATGGGAATCTCGCCGATCAACTGGTCATCGCTGCTTCGCTTGTGCTTTTCCGTCGCCGGTTCATAGCCACGACCCCTGGTCACGACCATCTCGATCTCGAAATCGACGGCCTCGGAAAGCGTCGCAATGACGTGTCCCGGGTTGTGGATCTTGACGGAAGGATCAGCCTCGATGAGGTCGGCCGTCACTTCGCCCGGACCTGAAGCAGAAAGTCGCATGACCTTCTCCTCGTCACTGTCAAGACTCACGACGAGGCCCTTGACGTTGAGAATGATGTCAGTGGTGTCCTCGGTAATGCCGGGAATGGTCGTGAACTCATGTTCAGCACCGGCAATTCGAACGCGGGTAATTGCCGCTCCCTCGATCGAACTCAGCAAGATTCTGCGAAGGCTGTTGCCGATAGTTGTACCGAATCCCCTTTCGAAGGGCTCCACGGTGAATCGACCGTAGGATTCCGTCGAGGATGATTCGTCCAGATCGACGCGAGCGGGAAGTTCGAGTCCTCTCCAACGTACATGCATGACTAACTACTCCTGTTGCAGCGGGAAACCAGTTTTCACCAGTGACGCTCCCGGTCTCTCGAGTCCTGATCGGCTCCTGCTGCACTGCCGATCGACCCTTCTGTCCGGGGCGGAAGTTAAATACCTGTCAGACGCGGCGCTGCTTTCTCGGGCGGCACCCGTTGTGTGGGACCGGCGTGTGATCCTCGACCGCCGTGATCAGCAGCCCAGCCGCATTCAATCCCGTAATGGCTGATTCCCTTCCAGAACCGGGGCCCTTCACGCGGACCTCCACCTCCCGTACGCCCATTCGCTTCACCTTGGATGCCACACGCTCGGCAGCCCTGGAAGCGGCAAAGGGAGTCGCCTTTCGGGCGCCCTTGAAACCGACCGTTCCGGCTGAATCCCATGCAAGGGTTTCGCCATTAAGGTCCGCGATCGTGATGATCGTGTTGTTGAAGGAGGCGTTGACGTGAGCAATCGCCTTGCCGATGTTCTTCCTGATCTTCTTCTTTGCCATGGAATCCTTGTCCTTCTTCGCTGGAAACGACGCCTTCTCCGGAACCCGGCAGGCGCCTCACGATGGTCGCACCATGCGACCATTTCTTCAGATCAACCCTTCACGCCCTTCTTGCCGGCAACCGTCTTCTTCCGGCCCTTGCGGGTACGTGCGTTGCACTTGGTCCGCTGCCCGCGTACAGGCAGTCCACGTCGATGTCGATCACCACGGTAGGAGCGGATGTCACGAAGTCGCTGGATGTTCTGCTGCAACTGGCGTCGCAGCGCACCCTCGACGATGTAGTTCTCATCGATGATCGATGCGATCGTGGACGTTTCCTGTTCGGAGAGATCACTTGCTCGCGATTCCGGATCCACGTTGGCCGCTTCACAGATATCGTCCGCGAACTTGGGGCCAACCCCGTAGATGTAACGCAATGCGTATCGAATCTTCTTCTTCTCAGGAATGTCTATGCCGGCTATTCGTGGCATGGGTCGTTTCTCCGGGGAACCAACCAGGGCGTTCAGCCCTGCCGCTGCTTTAAGCGGGGGTTCTTCTTGTTAATGACGTATCGCTTGCCTTTGCGAATAACAATTTGGCAATCCTTGGTCCGTCGTTTGATACTGCTTTTGACTTTCATGTGTCTTCACCAATCCTCGTTCTGGAAGGGACTCTACCTATTGGCGGTAGATGATTCGGCCCTTTGTCATGTCATATGGACTCATTTCAACCTTGACCTTGTCCCCTGGGAGTATCCGGATATAGAACTTCCGCATCCGTCCACTGATGTATGCCAGGATCTCCTGACCATTTTCAAGTTCAACCATGAACCTCGTATCCGGGAGAGCCTCCTTGACAACAGCTTCCAGGGTGATTTTTTCCTCTTTGGCCATGATTGGTAGTTCTCAGTTGATTCCGTGTTTACTCATGCCGGCCGCCCGCCCCTGCCGGTTTCGGCAGAAGAAAGAAAGCCGCCGTAATTACGCATTACGAGGTTCGCCTCGATGCGCTGCAGCAGGTCAAGGCCAACGCTCACGACAATGAGCAGCCCCGTCCCTCCAAGGAAACTTGAGACCATGAGAGGGATATTCATGTAGGTTGAAACCAGCTCGGGTATGACCGCGATCAGGGCAAGGAATCCCGCCCCGACATAGGTGATCCGCTCAACAACCGTCTCCAGGTACTCAGAAGTCCGTGGCCCCGGTCGCAGGCCGGGTATGAAACTGCCGTTCTCCCGCAGTTGCTGGGCCATGTCCTCCGGGCTGAAAACGACCGTCGTCCAGAAGTAGCTGAAGAAGTAGATGAGAATGATCTCGATGACGACGTAGGGATATTCACCCATCTGGAAATTGATGTTCAGGAACGACGTCATCTCCCTCCACCAGAACGGAGCATCGAGGGAGGCCGAAGAGGCCAGGTACCCGAAGAAGGCCGAGGGGAAGATCAGGAGCGAACTGGCGAAGATGATCGGCATGACGCCTGCGTGATTCACCCGCAGTGGAAGGAAATGCCTCTGCCCTCCATAGGTCTTTCTTCCTCGCGTATGTTTGGCCTGTTGGATCGGGATACGCCGCGTAGCCAGAGTGATCAGGATCGAGCCTGCGACAACGATGATGAACGCCATGATCAGGAACAGGATCCCGACAATCCCGATCTGCCCATCCCCGGACTGCAGTGACAGGTCTGTATGCGTCGCCAGGTACTCGATGGCACCCGGCATCTGGGCAATGATCCCCGCTGTCAGGATGAGCGAAACGCCGTTGCCGATTCCATACTTGTCGATCTGCTCGCCGAGCCACATCAGGAAGATGGAGCCGGCTGTCAGTGCCGTGAGGCCTGCCAGGTAGAAGAACAGAACGTTGCTGGAGGTAAGGAACTCCTGCCGAACCATGTTGTTGGCCATCATGAACTTCATCCACATGAAACCCTGCACGATGCACATGCCGACGGTCGTATACCGGGTCCATTCGGTGATCTTCTGCTGGCCGCTGGCTCCCTCCTTCTTGAGTTCCTGCAGCCGCGGAATCGCGGTCTGCAGCAACTGGAAGATGATGGCCGCAGTGATGTACGGCATGATGCCGAGCCCGAAGATCGTGGATTGACTGAAGGAACCACCTGAGAAGATCGAGGCATACTCGAGAATCCGACCAAGCCCCTCGACTGATCCGCTTTCCCTTTGGGTCTCGTAGAAGGATGCCAAGGCAGACTGGTCGACGCCCACCAGTGGGATGAAGAATCCGAGTCGATAGATCACCAGTACGCCCAGGGTGAAGAACACCTTGTTGCGCAGTTCCGGAATCCGGAAGATGTTGATGATCGTTTTCATGAAGGTCGTTGTTCCGATTCAAGCGGTCACTTCGTGACCATGTGCTCAGTCATCTGCCTCCGTGTCCTGTGTCGACGTATCCGCGGGGGGCGACTCGGGTGCGGCCTGGTTGTCGGCTTCAGCCTTCGACCTGGCAGCTCGAGCTGCCTTGGCCGTGGGCTTCGTCCTATCCCGGGTCCACTTCTTCAGAGGAACCGCAGTGGCCGTGCCCCCTGCACTCTCGATCTTCGAGAGAGCTGAGCGGGAGAACTTTGTCCCGGTGATGTTCAGGGACTTGGACAGTTCACCTTCGCCGAGAATCTTCAGGGGCAACCTCGAGTTCCGCACGAGTCCCTTGGCGGCAAGGATTGCAACATCGACGTCTTCCCCATTCTCGAAGTGTGCTTCCAGGGAACCGACGTTCAGGACGTGGTATTCGGTTCGGAAGAGACTGTTGGTAAAACCTCTCTTCGGAAGGCGACGAGCCCATGGCATCTGTCCACCTTCGAAGCCTGGTCGATGGCTGTGACCAGCACGTGAACCAGCGCCCTTGTGACCACGGCCACTGGTCTTGCCGGTACCACTGCCATGGCCTCGGCCGATCCGTTTCCGGGCCTTGTGTCGACCCGCCGATTTTGTAATGTCATGAATCATCATTGTATTGATGCTCTCAGACTCGTTCGGGCCTTCGACCCGTTGCTGTTCAGTTCCCGGTCTCTTCCGTTGCAGCCGTTTCCTCGGCTGGCTCGGTTGACTCTTCCGTTGAATCCGTACCCATGTCATCAGGCTGCTTGATGAAAGCCGCCCCCCGAGCGATCATTTCTTCAACCTGGGTCTGACCGACCGACCTTCCTCGAAGCGATTCGATCAGTTCCTTGGAGCGAAGCTGCTCAAGCCCGTTCATGACAGCCTTGATGAGGTTCTTTGGATTGTTTGATCCAAATGACTTTGTCAGGCAGTCCTGGACACCAAGCATTTCGAGCATTGCACGAACCGCGGCCCCGGCTATGACGCCCGTACCGGGTGATGCCGGCAGGATTCGTACCCTGCAGGCTCCGAACCGACCCTCTACTTCATGGGGGATGGTTCGTCCCGACAACGGGAAATTGCGGAGTGATCGCTTGGCAACCTTCTGCGCCTTCTCGATGGCCGGAGGTACCTGGTTTGCCTTGCCGTAGCCCATCCCGACCCGTCCGTGGCGATCGCCGACGACGACAAGCGAGGAGAAACTGAAACGCCGGCCACCCTTCACGGTCGCGGCTGTCCGGTAGACACCGACCGTCGTGGATTCCAAGCCCGATGATTCTTCAAGAAACTCTGCCATTGCTGCCTTCCAATGTTGAGATGAACCGAACCCCGAAGGGGATTCAGAACTTCATTCCGCCCTCCCGCGCCGCATCTGCAAGTGCGCGAACGCGACCGTGATACTTGTATCCGCTCCGATCAAAGACGACGGCCGAGACACCAGCACCGACAGCTCTCTCCGCGAGCCGCTTGCCGACATCCGTTGCTCCCTGGACATTGCCACCGGGAGTTGAACCGCTCTCCTTCTCGTTCGATGATGCCGATACGAGCGTTTGACCAGACAGGTCGTCGATGACCTGTGCGTAGATATGCTTCGAACTGCGAAACACCGACAACCGGGGTTTGGATGGAACACCGAGGATCCTCTTCCGGATCCCCCGTTTCCGCCGATCGCGACGTTCGCTTCTGCTCTTCAAACTGCTCATGCCATTCGTCTCCTGGATCACGCCCTGCAGGCGTGCCTGCTCATGCTCCGAAGATCTTGCCCTGCTTGCGGATGATGACCTCGTCGTGGTACATGATGCCCTTGCCGTTGTAGGGCTCTGGACGACGCTGGTCCCTGATGTTCGCGGCAAACTGCCCCACGGCATGCTTGTCCGGCCCACTGACAACGACGTCTCCGTTCTGCTCAATCGAGAACTCGACACCGTCCGGCGGGGAAAGATTAACCGGGTGGCAATACCCGACATTCAACTGGATCTGCTTGCCCTGGTCCTTCGCATTCCAACCGACACCGACGATCTTCAGTCGCTTTGAATATCCATCCTTGACCCCTGTCACCATGTTCTGGATCCGGGATCGGGTGGTCCCCCACTGAGCCCGTGCATTTCGATTGGCATCAAGACCCTCACGGACGCTGCAGAGCAGGTCCTTGTCCTCCTGCTTGACGCTGATCGTATCGTGCCACGTATAGGACAACTTGCCCTTTGGACCGGACACATTGATCGAGTTAGACGATTCATTCACCTCAACGGTGACGCCTGAAGGAACGCTGACTGGTTGTTTACCTATCCTCGACATTGTGTATTCCCGTCGTCTTCTCTCGTTCTCAGGACACGAGGGCAACGAACTCGCCGCCTACCCGTTCCTCGCGACACTGTCGGTCGCTCAACACGCCCAGGCTGGTCGAGACCACCGCGATCCCGAGCCCCTGCAATGGACGAGGAATATCCGATACTCCTCGATACACGCGACATCCAGGTTTCGACACGCGGTCGATCCTCTGGATGATGCTCTCGCCACGGGGTCCGTACTTCAGTTGCACCTTGAGGATCCCCTGCCGGTCATCCTCGATCACCTCGTACTCCTGGATGTAGCCTTCCTCCTTGAGGACCTTGGCTACTCCACGATTCAACTTGTTGTTGATGCAAATGACATGATCAGTGCGATTTCGCACTGCATTCCGAATCCGGGTCAACATGTCCGCTGTCAAGTCTTGCTGTGACATTTCCTGCTCCAGGAAGCTGCCCTTGAAGGGCCTATGCCGTTGCTTCTCCCACTCGCCATACCCCCTCCGGGGGGCAGGACGAACGCGTCCTTACCAACTCGCCTTACGCATCCCCGGAATCTTGCCTTGCAAGGCAAGTTCCCTAAGCATGATTCGGCTAATGCCGAATTTTCGATAGACACCGCGGGCCCTGCCGGTCAACTGACATCGATTTCGATGACGGGTTGAGAACTTCGGCTTCCGCTTCATTCGTGCAAAGACGCGTTTGCTTGCCATGGTTGTTCAAACTCCTAAATCCGGGTCTCGATAAGACCCGTGCCTTACGTTCAGTTCTCATCGTGCCGGACGAAGGGCAGCCCCAGCTCACGAAGCAGGAAGAGGCTCTTCGCCGGATTCGACCGACTGAGACAGATATTGATATTCATGCCGTGAACGAAGTTCACGTGCGCCATGTTGATCTCTGGCCAGACTGCCTGCTCCGTAAGCCCGAAGCCATAGTTGCCAGCCTCGTCGAAGGAGGTGTCCTTCATTCCCCGGAAGTCCTTGATCCGCGGCATGGCCAGGTTGAGCAGGCGATCAAGAAAGTGCCACATGTGATCGCGACGAAGTGTCACCATCATTGCCGACGGGGCACCCTCCCGGACCTTGAAATTCGAAACCGACTTTCGTGCCAGGAGCGTGATCGGCCTCTGGCCCGTGATCGTCGACAGCGTGTCATAGACGGTATCTCGGATCTCCGACTTCAACTTCTGGTTCTCAAGGAATCGACCGATCCCGCAGTTCACGATGACCTTGTCGATGACCGGAAGTTGATGCAGATTCGTGAGCCCGAACTCCTGCTTGAGCTTGGGCACGAGGCTCTCTTCAAAGAGAGTCTTGAGTCGTGGATTGTTTGTCTGTGCAACCATCATCGTACGAATCTCCCTCTCAGCCCTTTGGGCCTCGAAGCGTGTGTAATTCCTTGCCAGTTCGAACCGCGATGCGGACCTTCGAACCATCCTTCTTCGTTTCAAACCTGACTCGGCTCGGCTTCCCGTCGACGGCCGGGCTCACATTGCTGATGTGGATGGGCATCTCGCTGCGGACAATGCCCCCCTGCTGGTTCTGCTGTGTCGGCTTCATGTGCCTGGCGCGTATGTTCACGCCCTGCACGACAACCCGATTGCTCGCGGTGAGAACCCTGAGGACCTCTCCGACCGAACCCTTGTCATTTCCTGATGTCACGACGACCTGGTCGCCTTTTTTGATGTGCCGGGGCATGTCAGATGACCTCCGAAGCAAGTGACACGATCTTCATATAGTTCTTCTCACGCAGTTCACGAGCGACCGCACCGAATATCCGGGTTCCCTGGGGATTCCCTTCCGGGTTCAGGAGGACGCATGCGTTCGAATCAAAGCGAACGTATGAACCATCACTGCGACGGGTCGGGTACTTGGTACGGACAATCACGGCCTTTACCAGGTCTCCAGGCCGTACGGCCGAGTTGGGCATGGCCTTCTTCACGGAGCAGACGATCTTGTCGCCGATCCTGGCTGAACGACGGGAATGGCGACCACGCGCGGTGGAACCACCAAGCACGCCGATGACACTGACGATGCGGGCACCGCTGTTGTCTGCCACTTCCAGTCTTGATTCCTTCTGGATCATGACTGCGACTCCTCGGTTGTCTCTGCAGCTTCCGAATCCAGGGCTGCGGCATCGACTGCTGTTTCCTCTTCAACCTGGGGCGCATGGGCAATGTCAGGTGCCTCGGCTCCTGTTGCATCGACGGCCGTGTGAGTCACGCCAGATGCCGATTTCAGTACGTTTACGAGAATCCAGGATTTCGTCTTGGAGATCGGTCGGCACTCGGCAATCTCCACTCGATCACCGAGACAAGCCTCATTCCGTTCATCGTGTACGTGCAGTACGGTTCGGCGACGGATGTACTTGCCGTACTTCCGGTGCTTCGTGAGATCATTGATGGTGACCTTGCACGACTTGTCCCGCTTGTCGGATGCAACGATGCCAATACGCCGTGGCGCCTTGTCCGAAATCTCGATGTCCTTCAGGTGACTCACGTTCTACTCCAATCCCGGCTCGAAGCCATGGGGTTCAGCTTGCTGCGCCTCGAGCGTTCAACTCCGTCAATAGACGAGCGATATCCTTCTTGACTTGCCCGTACTGGGCCGTGTTCTGG